>QFZN01006710.1_pt1 | contig 97343 bp, 78 predicted proteins | sample 1740101 | NCBI WGS metagenome assembly QFZN01 (sample SAMN09210849, study PRJNA391713) | Ciliate metagenome, whole genome shotgun sequencing project. | isolation source: combination of 50 Heterometopus sp. ciliate cells from an enrichment culture... | host: Heterometopus sp. ...
GTGCCCGCATGAGAACGCTATCGAGACCTCTGTAATAGGTCAGTCGGCCAAGAACTGAGTAAAGTAGGCTGAGGCTCTGTTTTTACACAGCCTCGGCCAAGAGCGGCCCTCCGCTAATCTTTGCGACACAATATGAGAACTGATCTGAACGACACTGAATTCGACCAAGTGATCTCGCTTCGGGATGCATATCGTTGCATGGAAGCGTTTACTGCGGCCTATGTGGCACGTGGTGATGGCGCGGTTTCAGAGTTCTTAGATTTCTATGTGAGTACCGCTGCTGATGGACTCGCTCAGCATTCTGGCGCGCCAAGAGATTTTCTGAATGCGCTGGCTTCGATACGTGTTGCTGATCGCAGCTGACAGCGGCGGTTTCAACCAGTGAATGCAACATACTAAGTCTATGCGAATAGCACGAGTGTTGCCATGGGACGCAGAAGCGGGCACCTGCATTGAGTTGCTTCAAAGGCGATATTTCTTGAATAAGGAAAGCACACTTGACTCTCGATAAAAAATATTCTCTTATCGAAGAGAAGTTAGGGATTGGTGTCAGAACTTTCGCTACCTCGTCAAACCTGGCTAACGAGCGAATCGTCCTCATGGACGAACTCGTTCGCCTGACATCCCTCTTGCCGCCATCAAATATGGCTCGCTGGGAATACGTAATCCGTCGCGAACTTTCATTCGTAAAGCATACGCTTGCCACTACTCAAAAGGCCAAGCGGTGGTCGCTCTTCTCACCTTCCGCAGAGAGTGTAGAGCGTGCCCGAATTCTGAGTTGGATTGACTTGGTCGATGCCGATGGTCATACCCGTGAACGCACTTTGCGCACGCTAGCCGACGCCGCCCCCAATGGCTTCTTCTTTGCCTTGGCTGCCCGGCGCCTAAATGACTGGGTTGGGCAAGTCAGAAGTACCGCCAGAGAGACTGTTCCCGAAATTGCGAGGGTGACTAACCCCAAACATGTAGCCGATGCAATATGTGCCTTACTCCCGGCGTGGTCTTCCTGGGGGCGTATGGATGAGTCTGACAGTCAAACGATCCTGGATCTCATCGCCATTAGAGGAGTTGCGCCAGAACTCATGGCTCGTGTGATGTCATCTCCAATGGGTCCGATGCCTCAGGTCTTTGCTCAAATTTTAAGAACTTCCACTCTGGACGAGCATTTGCCGGAAATTGCTATGCGTGCAGTTCAACCTGCCGTACGTGCGAAGGCCTATAGAGTCCTACTACTCGGGACGGCAACATGGGTCGAGGGGGCTCGTTGGAGATGGACGGATATGAGGTACTGCGAAGGCCGAGTGGAAAAAATCCATGGAACGAGGCTGCTGACGATCGCACCTGTACTGCAGGACGTTTTGAATGCTGCCGCATCGGACCGATCTTCAATCGTACGAGGTGTAGCCTCAGAGGCACTCGTCAGAGAAATGAATACGCCCGGAATCCCCTTGCTCGCTCTGGCTCGCCGATTCGCCGAAGATAACTCGTCGTCAGTCGCTGAGCGCGGAAAGTTCGTGTTGAAGAAGCTTGGAGAGAATACTAATTTGGTGTAATTTTTCGCTCATTGTCATCTGGTGTTTTGATAGCTTGCATCTCAGCAAGCGGCTAGAAGCTGTGGCGACTGCGGGCTATTATCAGGACTACAGCCCGCAGGCGTTCAATGTGCAATACAGCGTTTTTGAGGAGGTGCTGAAGGCGACGTTGACTTCTGGTTAATGCGGGGAGTGCCGATATGTATCGGCATGGGCTGCTTCCGGCCAGAAGAAGGCAGGCTTAGTTTTTATATGCTTCTGGTGGCCTCGTCTATTACACCAATCTCTCATAGAGCGCCCAAGCGGCCTCATCCCTTTTTATCCCTGCCTGAACGAAGCCGAGCGATTCGTAATAGCTGCATAGTGTTTGATTTTGAAGAGGGCAATCCAATCGGATGTATCGGTGATTCATGTCGCGAATTTTGTTAGTGCTCCAATCCAGCATGAAGCGACCTAGCCCCCGCCCATTGAACCCATTCCTCACACATAGCCCATGAACATAGCCTGCAGCCTGATCATGTCCTTGCCAATGCGGGTCTGGCCCGAACGCCAGCGTGAACGTCGCAACAGCAAGTTCTGCTTCTTCGACAAGGTAGACCTCGCGTGTGGCGACATGATCGAGAACCCACCTTTCTGAAAATCCATCTCCCTCTTTGCCCCACACATAGTCACCATAGCTGACCTTCTTTCGATGAGCATCGTTTCGGATATCGGTAAGGGCAGCGACATCCTCTTCAGTGGCTCGCCGAACTTTTCTATCGATCATCTTGTACATAACACGGCCTGCTCTTCCTGCTCTGCGTTGGTTTACGTCGCTATGCCGACTTTCTTTTCGAATTGTATTTATAACAACGAATCAGCTTCTCCGCCCCATGCATGGTAAATTACGGAGTCCGGACCGGTTCATGGTGTCCGGGCCCCTCGACAAGCCCCATAGGAACCCTAGTTGGAAAACATATTACTGATCGTCGCGGCCTTCTTCCTGGTTGCGTTGAACGGTTTTTTCGTTGCCGCAGAATTCAGTCTGGTCAAGTTGCGTCAAACACGCATCCGGGCCATCGCAAAAACCCAAGGTTTGCGCGGCCGTATCCTGGCCGTGGTCCACAACCAGCTGGACGCCTATCTCTCCGCCTGCCAATTGGGCATCACCCTGGCCTCGCTGGGCCTGGGCTGGATCGGCGAACCCGCCTTCGCACGCCTGCTCGAACCGCTGTTCGCGCTCCTGGGCGTGAGCAACCAGGAGCTGATCCACGGCATCTCCTTCGTCTTCGCCTTCCTGGTCATCTCCTTCCTGCACATCGTGGCCGGTGAGCTGGCGCCCAAGTCCATGGCCATCCGCAGCCCCGAAAAACTGGGCCTGTGGTGCGCCTTGCCGCTGTATGGCTTCTACTGGGGCATGTATCCGCTGATCTGGGTGCTCAATGCCAGCTCCAACTGGCTCCTGCGCGTGGCCGGCCTGGGCGCGGGGCATGGTCATGACGCCCACTACTCCTCCGAAGAGCTCAAGCTCATCCTGCGTGCCGGTGGCAAGAGCGGCAAGAGCAGCAAGTTCACCCGCGATGAATGGAACGTGCTGGCGCAAAGCCTGAACTTCGCCGAGATGGACGTGGCCGACATCATGCGCCCGGTCAGCGAGATCGTGGCCCTGGGCGATGACAAGAGCCTGCAGGAGAACCTGGACATCATCTACCGCAACCGCTTCTCGCGCTATCCCTACTTCGATGCTGAACGTGAACAGGTGCTGGGCCTGGTCCACCTCAAGGATGTGTTCCTGGCGCAGCAGGATGGCCGTGCCATCGTCAACCTGAAGGACTACCTGCGCCCGGTGCAGTACATCTCGCCGGCACTGCCCGCGCTGGACCTGCTGCGACGCTTCCGCAACGGCACGCCGCACTTCGCCATCATCGGCAAGAAGGGCCAGTCGCCGGACGGCTTCGTCACCCTTGACAACATGCTGAGCCTGCTGGTGGGTGAGATCCGCGACGAGTTCCGCCACAACACCGGCGAATGGACCCGCCAGGACGACGGCACCCTGCTGGGCAAGGGCAGCCTGCCCATCGTCACGCTGGAGAACATGCTGGGCATCGACATCGAGTACGACGACAGCATCGACTCCGTCGGCGGCCTGGTCATGGAAAAACTCGGCGACCTGCCCAAGGAAGGCCAGAAGATCGACTTCGCCGCCTTCGACGTGGTCATCAAGCGCATGTCGGGACCGAAGATCGTGCTGGTGAAGGTGTATCCGAAGCTGGTGGAGTCGCGCGAGTAGCCAGCAGCATCGAATCATCGACCGGCATCGACCGGCCCCGATCAGCCTCAGTGCAATGTCGGTGCCGAGTCCGCGCAGCAATTCTTGAACTTGCGTCCGCTGCCACAGGGGCAGGGATCGTTCCTGCCGACCTTGGCCGTGGCTCTGCGCACGGGCGCCTGTGAGTATGCATGCGCGGCCGCGGCGGCATGACGATGGGGCGCGAAGTAACGGTAGATGTGCGTCAGTCCGGCAATCATGGATTGCAACAAGTCATCGCGGCTGTCTGGCGTAATGGCAGGTGGTCGCATGTCCGGATCCGGGTCGTGCTCGTGGACCAGCATGAAGATGGGCACAAGCGGCCCACCGAATTCGTCACTGTTGATCAGTTCTTGCCAGGCATAGAGCCGGCATTGAACGCCGCGAATGAATCCCTGCGCCCAGTCATTGCCGTGGACGATACCCTCTTCATCTTCCAGCAGCACGGGGAGATAGACGTCGTCTTTCTCCAGGGTGCCGTACAGCGTGGTGGCGATCGTGTTCCAGTGCCGCATGAGCAGGCCGAAGATCTTGCCGGCTTGCTCCTCGCTCTCAAAGGCCGGCTCTTCACCCAAGACGATGGGCAGGTATTCACTGAGCATCACCGTTTCAGGGCCGCAAACAAGTGCGCAGAAGAAGCCGTCGAGGCTTTCGATATTCATCGCCGGCGAACCGACCTCAGCGAGAAAATCCGCCAGTTGGTCCAGTTCGTCGTCGTTGAGCGCTTCTCGAATCAGTGGGTCTTGCATGGGAATTCCTTCATCAATGGGCAGGGCCGAGCGTGTGCCGTTTTTATGGCCTAGACCCGAATGGTAACCGGAGTCTTCGCCGAAAAGACTTTCCTGATTCGGGGGAGGCCGTTCCGCTGAGCAAATCGCCGCGCCAGATCACTCTGGAGCGGCGATTTCGCCTGGAGGCATAATGCCATGCCGAACCTGAAACCGTTCGGACTGAGTCGGCCCGTAGGGCCGTATCGAAGGCGCACTGGCGCCTGGTGTCGCTTCATTCTTCAGCCGCAGCCAGCCCTTTCCTGCTCTCCCATGCCTTAGCCAGGAAAGTGGTCGTCGCAATCAATACGGCGCGGCCGATGGCATCGGCGCGTTGGTAGTTCTCCACCAGGGCGTCGATGTCGCGCTTGAGCAGGCTGGTGGAATCGGCATTGCTCTGGCCGCTGAGAAGCCAGTTGATATCGATGCCAAACTGCCTTCGCATGCTGCGCAGCAGTTTTCCACCCGGCACGCAGCGGCCGTGTTCGATCTGGCAGATGTGGTTGGGGGCGGTATGCAGCGCGTGGGCGAAATCGCGCTGGCTGATGCCCAGTTTCAGGCGGACGGCGCGCAGGCGCTGGCCGATGGATTGTTTGCTTGAAATCATGCCGATGTTCATGCCTTGCCTTGGTCGGATAGGGATCCCTCCCTGCGCCGTGTTCTCCCGCAGCACTGCGGCTGCTTATGTTTGCTTGGTGCTGCTGTTGCTTGATGTCTCGGGAAGAGTGGCGTCCTTCAGGTGAAACGATTACCGGATCTGCAATGCCGGTCTACACCCCAAAGAGGGTGTGGGTGTTGTTGGGGTTGTAGGCGACGTTTTGCAGATGCAGCGAGTAGGTCTGATTGCCCGCTGCAGCGCCGTCGAGATCGACGACCAGCTTGGTGCCGGTGCCGCCCTGGATGGGAGCCGCTTCCTTGACGAACTGATAGAGGTTGCCCAGATCGATGCTCTTTCCAAAGACCGCGACCTTGTCCGCACCGACCGTAAAGTCGGTAACGGTGGCCGCGAAGTTGCCCGTCTTGCCGAAGGCACCCAAGGTCAGCGTGTCGTCGCCGCCGTTGGTCTGGATTAGCGTACTGGCGCCATTCTTGGTGGCGCCCAGCAGGAAGTTGTCATTGCCATGACCGCCGCGTGTGTCGCCTAACGATTGGGCCGCCCAGTAGCTGCCCAATTTCAACCCGGTCACAGTGGTTGTCATGCCATTGTTGTTGCCGGAGGTGATATTGGTCGCCGTGAAGCTCAGATCCTCATGGAAACCGGGTGCGACGAGATTCGCGGCAGAGGACAGCGTAAATTCACCCGCATTGACGGTATCGAAAGCCAGCAACTTGCCGCCCATCTTCACGGTGATCAGGTACTTGTCCGATGAGCCTGCGGTGCCGACCTTGCCGCCAAACTGCAAGCCCCTCTCGTAGTTGCCGTGCGACCAGGGCGTGCCGGCATCAACGATGGAAGCGTAGTGGGTGGTGGAGTCGTTCAGCGCTTGGATACCGGCCTTGTTGGGGCTGGCGACCTTGAGGTCGTTCAATACCGTGGCGACGACGGGTTCTGCACGATGGGAGTGGGTCAATTTGCCATTCGAACCCGCGATATTGCCGGATGTCTCCTGGTACAGTAAGTCGAAGTATTGATCTCCCGTGGGTAGACTGTTTGCGACGGTCAGGCTGGCGGTCGCTTCAGTCGACGCCAGATCATTCGCGGTCAAGGTTTTGGTGGCCAAGGTCCGACCGTCGGAGAGCGACTTGACGGAGACGACATCCCCGATGCTGGCCTCGCCAGCATTGAACTTGACGTTGACCGTTGGGTTCAGGTTGCTCATGCCGGTATCGACTTGGTAAAGGATGCGGATGTTGCCGATGTCGTAGTTTTCGATGCTGCTTTGATCGCTTCCTCCGAACTGATACATGTCCAGGTTGTTCGCGTAGGATCCTCCCTTGTTGGTGAGCAGAAGTCCCTTTCCATCTGCCGTCGCGGTGAAACTGAACACGCCTCCTTTCACGTAAGTCCCGCCTTGATGGGCCATGCCGAAGCTCTGGCCGGATGTCAATGGTTTGTCGAAGTCGAGATGGCTCTTGTATTCGGTAGAAGTTGTATTGGGATTTCCAGTGATGCCGCGTCCTCCCCATTCGGCCGAAATGCCCTTGATCGCTGCAAGGAAGCTTTGCGCAGTCATTCCCACTGGCAGCGGCAGGTTCACGCTTTCACCTTTGCCGAGATTGTGCGGGTGGGTTGGGCCAAGAATGTCCGCCAGGTTCAGGACCTGATAACTCATCTGATGTTGCTCGATCACCGCAGCCTTCACCGCAGGGGCGGGCGTCGTATCCAGCTTGATCCTGGCTGTAGCGGAACTGCTGTTGCCGGCTTGGTCGGTTATGGTAATAATAATGCTACGGCTATCGGTGGAGGTGGAGGTAGTCTTCCATGCCAACGCTTCCAGTATCGTCTTGACTTCAAGGCCGGTCATCGCCAAGCCGGAGGTCTTTTGCAAGGAGAGGGTTCTGATCTCCTTGTCGTAGTTGTAGTCAATGCCTTCCACGCCGCCGATGGTCTTGTTTTCCACAGTACTGTCTTTACTCAATCTGAGCATGCCATTGTCGGTGTGATCACTGACGATGATGCTCTCAGTGGAGAGGGGATTGCTGCCAGGGAATGCCAGCTTGATTGTGGCGATGTCATTTGCAGCTGGAGCGGAAATGCGCTTCTCGAAAAGCTTGCTACCTGTTCTGGCACTCTCCAGAGTCACGCTCCTTGTCGACGCGGTCTGCACGCCGGGTGCAAAGTAGTCCATGTCTAATATGGGCGCCTGGGAGTCCAAGATCAGCCTGGACTGAAAAGGAACACCCTGTTCGCCGTCTAAGCCGACCAGGCGGAACTGGAGTTGGCGCTCACCTTCCAGTCCAAAGGGATTTGTGATCTTAATCGACTTCAGCAAGACATGGATGTCCTCTGGCGATAGAGCCTTACCGGAGGCGTTGCTGATGGTGAGCTTGCGTTCTTCCGCGTTGTAAACGTAGCGGAAATTTCTAAATGCATTGCTGTTGTCCACTATAAACTCGTCGCTGGTTGCATCCCACCCCGATGAAAAAGATGTCACATTTATTGCCAGGATATTGCTTGATGTTGGCACCACAAAGTCCTGATATAGCGATACGCCCTTTGCGAGCAGTTCCGGAGTAGTTAGATAGTGCGTGGCACTGTATGGCTTTGATCCCACAGAAGCTGGAGATTGCAGCGCCAGGTCGTCACTGGAGACTACTAGTTTCGTACTCCAGCTGATAGGCCCTTCCGGTGAATTGTAGCTCACCGTCATGATACGTTCTCCCACTTGATTGCTGGAGCCGCCTAACTTCACTTCTTTAATGAGCCGTTCCAGATCGGAGCCAGTGAACCATGAATAATTGCCGCCAATTCCGCCGAATCTTAACGTCATGTCTCCTTCCCAAAAACAATAACTAATAAGTTTTACTCCGGCTATTTCTGAGGTATTAGTGCAGATGTCGCCTTTATTGAGCGCCAGTTCTTGATCCAGAATTAGCTTGTCATTGAATTTATCCAGGCCGCCCCCAGAGAACGTTAAGGTAATACCATTTGCGGAGTACTTCCCAATGATATGTGCGGCGACGTCGGGTAAAAACGAAACTCCGTGACGCATTTCTGAAGTCGTGACATGAGTCACAATGTGAGATTGGATATCTGGCCTTTCGGGATCGAAGTCGATGTAAGGACGAGTCGTTATCTGCCCCGTTTGAGAGAAGCCCAAATTACTTCGGTTTCCGGCCAAATCTAGTTGGTCTAATCTATATCGTCCGATTTCATCAAGACTGTCCGTGTCGCCGTCAGGCAAAAAAGTTAAGTGAGAGCGTGATCCGTCCTCAAGCGGTAGCTCGGCTCTCAACTGGCTGGCGGTAAGATTGCTTGCATACCAATGGCGCATTGTGGGCGAGCCGGAGAATTGGGGATGCTTGGGAGCGCCAGCCAAGTACCATTCGTCAGTGCCCTTGATGCGTGAAATGACGTAATCACCACCTTGAGGAGCCCAAAGATACCAGGTGTCAGTCGAAGACCTCATCCTATAGGTAGGCTTGGAAAGGTCCAGTATTGGTTTGCCATCAACCGAGAACTCACTGCTGAAGCTATGGCTGAGGGACTGCGCTTCGGTCGAGGAGAGCAAGGTATAGGAGCCGTTGGCCGAGCTCGTAGTGCCATCCATTTTCTTCAGGCCAGAAATGAGACCACTTGCTTCCAATTGGAAGCTCCAACTGCCATCCTTCTTTGATGCTATGGTCGCTTGAAGCGGCTCCAGAGTGCGCAAATCATAGAGGGTGACAGTCGCGCTCTTTTCTGCTGTTCCTGTCAGTATCCTGAACTTTAAAATATTCGAGAGGTTCATAGGCAGATGTATCTAACAAGAAATAAAAACTGGACAAAATTTCCTGGCCGAGTTTGTTTGTTGTTTTTACCAATAATGTATGGTGTCCATCTCCAGTTAGTTCGATGATGCTGTCTGCATTGCCACTACCATTGTTCCAGGTCGCGCCGGAGTTTTCCGACCATTGCCAAGTTGAATTTCTCGGAATTCCACTGATCAGTACACGACCGTCGTTAGTGATCTTGTCAATGCGATTAACACCGCTATCGGAAACTAATTCTATTTTTACCTCATCATCGATATGCTTTAGGGGAGCGGAATTCTTTGGATAGCCACTGTCAAACTTTTCAAATTGGACAATACCCTCGCTGGTACTCACTAAGTTGATAATGGGCGGGGATGATGGAGTGGGAAAGTCTCCTATTAGTTCGAACAGCACGTGAATGCTATTCGCCCAGCCACTGGGATTTTTCAGCTTGATGCTCTCGACAATGTTTTTTACATCTAGCAAGGTAAAGCTCGGTTTGTCATCCTGGTTACCGCTCTTACTAAATATTAGTTCTCTTCCATTATTGTCGTAAATATAAGTTACATTGGGGACTCCACCGACTAAGCGTGGGGTGACGGCATGAAGAGCTTGATCCATAGACCAGTCAGAATCCAATACCAGCTTATCGCCTAAAAATGGCTCGCGGAGGTTAAATCTTATTTTGATCTTCTCGACGTGACGGCCTTCTGCACTTTCGGACCAGCCGACATTAGTGGAAAGCGGGACACCTTCTGCAAGCATGGCCGCCGTAACATACCTGGTCACCATGGGCTCCGGATATTTCGTCCTGGGATCTAAGTCCAACATGACCGGAACAACGGGATCGATATCAGTCCAACTGGAATACGGGGTGCTCACATTGCCAGCGATATCCACCTGCTCGACGGTGACGGCTCGGGATCTGTAAAAAGGCACGCTATCGTCGTCGAATATTACTTTTCCAATACGCAATTGATGTGCAAAAAGGTGGTCGCCAAGCATGATTCCTGATTTCAACGCATTGGCCGATACGTTGGCTGAATCCCAAATCTTGATCGAATGCGGAACAGTTATTTTTGGACTGACGAAGCTTTCCCGATACCATTCCTCCGAGCTATTAAAGCGCGAAATAACGTACCCTCTATCAAGTTGCGCCCAAATGAACCATGCTTCATCGCCAGTCCCCATTTTGTAGACGGCTTTTGCGAGATCCACCTTGACAGGTTTTCCGTCAACTGAATAATCGCTGCTGAAACGATGAGCAAGAGCTCGTGCCTGGTCGATCGATAACAAGGTATAGGTGCCATTTGCTTCCCCTATCGTGCCATCTGGTTTGCTTAGTCCACTCACCTTCACGTTGATGTTGGTGGGTGTAGACCATTTTCCATCTTGTTCCGAGCTTGTTACAGTTGCTATTATTTTTTTTGATGCTTTTTCCCTGATTGTTATCTGGGCAGCTCGTTCTGCCTCCCCGATCAATTCGGGTGTCATTGAACCGTTGCTGTTCCAGAATGTTGCTTTTTCTATAGTGGTGTCTAACGTGAAGTCGAATCGGCTGACTGTCTCCTTCTGATCCTTATCGGTCACGCTCACGATCAATGACTTTTCTCCATCTGCATGGAGCGTGACCACACCTGAGAGCTCTGGTGAGACCTTACTCCAGCTAACGCCATTGTCCGCACTCCACTTCCAACTCGCTCCTTCCTCGATGCCACTGATCCTGATCCGTCCATCATTGGTGATTTTATCGGTCGTGGAAATGCCGCTATCCGTGACCAGCTCTAATATCACTTTGGGCGTCTTGGTGGGCGTTGCAGCGACGTTAGCGATTCCCCAGCCAGCTGCAGCAACAGCGATGGCAGCCTTCTCCACGGCCCGCTGGTTCCTGCTGGTACCTTCGTCAAAGATGGATTTCGTCATGATGAAAACTCCTGGAAAAATGTGAATGTGCATCCGGCATGCAGCCAGATGGTGAACCCAATCCCAGACCCGAAGCATCGGTTGCGTGTGTCATTCAAATCGATGGGTGACATGCCTCGGGATTTCGGATGGTCTTGCCTCTGGAGACGGTATGACGGTGGCGCCATTGCCTTCCTGGAGGGATTGACCGCAGATACCCCGATGTCGCCTGCGTGCTCTTCGCCGCAACATACTTCACATTCTGCAAGGTCAGCGTATAGGTCTGGTTTTGCGGGCCGGCGCCGTCCAGATCCACCACCAGCGTCGTGCCACGTCCATCTGCAGTGGCGGCGACGCGTGTGGCAAAGCTACCGAAGTTGGCCGCCGTGATGGCCTGGCCAAATACCTGGACCTTGTCCAGGCCCAGCTGGAAATCGCTCACCATGGCGCTGAAGTTGCCGCTCTTGCCGAAGGCACCCACCGTCAGCGTATCCGCACCGTTGCCCGTGGTGACCGTGGGCGACGTGCCGCTTGCGGTGGCACTCAGCAGCATGCCGTCGTTGCCGTTGCCGCCGCTCAAGTCCCCCATGGATTGCGCCGCCCAATACCAGCCCAACCCCACATCCTTGATCACCGACGTCTGCCCGTTGTGGATGCTGCCTTCGGTCACGTTGGTTACCGTTGCCGTCAGGTCCCGGTAAAAGCCCGGGGCGAGCAGGTTGGGGGCGGCCTGCAGCGTGAAGCTGCTGGTACTTGCCTTGTCGGTGGTACTGAGATCGAAGGTGTCGAAGGCCAGCATCTTGCCGCCCAGGCTGATGGTCACCAGGTATTTCTGGCTTCCGGTGAGGCCCGGTGTGTTGATGCTGCCGCTGAAGATCAGGCCCTTGTCGTAGACGCCGTTGCCAGAGCCTGGGTCGGTGATGGAGGCATAACGCTCACCCCCAGCAGCACTGCCTTGGCGTTGAGGGCGGCGACGAAGGCGGAGAACGACGTAGCGTCGAGGACGGCGTCGGCGCCCGAGGTGGTGATGCCCAGCTTTTTCCACTCGTCCTGGGTGACGTTGACCGCCGGGGCAGCGGCCGTCGTCGGATCCGCAGCGGCCAGCTTCATGACGCGGTTGACGATGTCGGCCAGGTTCAGCGAGCTGATCCGCTCGATCGTGCTGACCACGCCGAAATTGGCCTGGCTGTCCAGGGCCTCGTTGAGCAGTTTGATGTTGGCCGGCTGGTTGTCCACGGGCATGCGCAGGGCGCGCAGTTCGTCATAGGTCAGCGGCGCGCCGTTCTGGGGGAGGCCTTCGGCATTGAGGGCAGCGGCGCCAGGACGCGTTGCGTCGGCGACCACGCCGTTGGTGGCGGTGAGTGCGCGCAGCTTGTAGGCGGCGGTGCTCATGGTCTGTACCTGGGCCAGGTACAGGTGGCTCAGGGCGTCGTCGCTGAGGTCGCGCAGGGCGCCCTGGACCAGCTGCGTCGTGGCTGGGGTGCTGCCGTCGAGTTGCGGCAGCAAGTACTTGACGCCCAGCAGTTTCAGGTCTCCACGGTAGCCTCTTGAGGATGAAATGGAAGAAAGTCGACAGCTTGTTCAAGTCAAATGACCGAAGGCGAATCCCATCCGTCGGGGATGGGACGCCGGTTCAGCCGAAAACGGTGCGTGGGGAGTGCCGGCCGGTGCTGTCTTGCGCAGGTGTCCGGTTTGGCCGGGGGCGCAACAGATTTCGGGAGGCGGGCGTCGGATCGCTCAGCGATTCGTGATCGCGGATTGGAATGCGAACGAAGCCGATGCCATGGACACGCGGGTGCCATAGTGATGGCCGGTCCTTGGCGCGGTAAAGGGATGAGGGGAAATTCCGCGGAAACCAGAAAGGATCACGAAGTTTTTATCTACGAAATGTTGGATTTCGATCGGATTAATTCTGGTCGGAGAATTAGAAAATTTTCCGGAAATGATGAAGGTAAATTGAGGGGTGGCTGGAGATCCTTGATGGAAAAGGATTCCAGGAAGTCGATCAAATTGATCAATGAGCGTCCGGAACAAATACTTAGTATTCCGGAACAAGAGACGGAGCGCAGGCGATTATCGCCGCCGGAGGAGGGCGCCGGGATTGTTGTAGCGTGAAGGATTGTTCTGGTGCATGTCGCGAGGGACGAGCACCGGGCGAAAAAAAACCGGACTGCGCCAACACGCAGTCCGGTTCTTCACGATCACTACTGTATTGCCTGGCTGGATCAAGCCAGCCCCGTCATGCTCAGAAGCCCAGGGTACGGCCATCCGGGTTGCGCGGATCCGAGAAGCCATCGAAACCGTCCTGCTTGATCTGGATGGTCTGGGTACGGCCCATGGAGGGTTGCACGCTGATCTTCTGGCCCTTGTCCTGCAGCAGCTTGATGGTGTCGGCCGACAGACCCTTTTCCACGCGCAGCTGGTCCGGTACCCACTGATGGTGGATACGCGGCGTGATGGTGGCTTCGGCCACGTTCATGTCGTGGTCGATCACGTTGAGGATGGTCTGCAGGGTGGTGGTGATGATGCGGCTGCCACCCGGGCTGCCGGTGACCAGGAAGGGCTTGCCATCCTTGAGCACGAAGGTGGGCGACATCGACGACAGCGGACGCTTGTAGGGGCCGACCGCGTTGGCGTCGCCACCGATCAGGCCAAAGGCGTTGGGTACGCCCGGCTTGGCGGCGAAGTCATCCATCTCGTTGTTCAGGGTGATGCCGGTGCCGGTGGCCACGATGCCGCTGCCGAAGTTCAGGTTCAGCGTGTAGGTGGTGGCGACCAGGTTGCCGTCCTTGTCGGCCACCGAGAAGTGGGTGGTCTGGTCGCTCTCATACGGCTGCGGCTGGCCCGGCTTGATCTCGGAGGCGGGAGTGGCGCGGTCCGGGTTGATCTTCTTGGCCAGTTCGTCGGCATAGGCGCGCGAGGTCAGGCCCTTGACCGGAACCTTGGTGAAGTCGGGGTCGCCCAGGTACTCGGAACGGTCGGCATAGGCCAGCTTCATGGTCTCGGCCATCAGGTGGATGGTCTGGGCGCTGTCGGCGCCGTATTGCTTGAGCGGATAGCGTTCCAGGATGTTCATCATCTGGATGATGTGTACGCCACCGGAGCTCGGCGGCGGCATCGACATCACTTCGTAGCCACGATAGTTGCCGGTCACCGGCACGCGTTCGACGACCTTGTAGTTCTTCAGGTCGGCGGCGGTGATCAAGCCACCGTGCTTGTCCATCTCGGCCACGATCTTCTTGCTGATGGCGCCTTCATAGAAGGCCTTGGGGCCTTCCTTGGCGATCAGGCGCATGGACTTGGCCAGGTCCTTCTGGACCAGCATCTCGCCTTCTTCCAGGGGGCGTCCCTCCTTGAAGAAGATCGCCTTGGACGAATCCCACTGGCCCAGGTGGTCGCGCTCGGCGGCCAGGATCTGTGCCAGGCTGCGGCTGACCGGGTAACCCTTCTCGGCCAGCGCGATGGCCGGCTGGATCACCTGCGCCAGGCTCATGGTGCCGTACTTGGCCAGCGCATGGGACAGGCCTGCCACCGTGCCCGGTACACCTACGGCGAGGTGGGTATAGAGCGAACGGCCGGGGACGACGTTGCCCTTGTCATCCAGGTACATGTTGCGGGTAGCGCGTTGCGGCGCCATCTCGCGGAAGTCCAGGGCCACGTTCTTGCCGGTCTTGGCATCGTGGATCATCATGAAACCGCCACCGCCGATGTTGCCCGCATTGGGCAGTACCACGGCCAGCGCGAAGCCCACGGCCACGCCCGCATCGACGGCGTTGCCGCCCTTCTTGAGGATGTCCACGCCGACCTTGGTGGCCAGTTCCTGCTCGGTGGCCACCATGCCGTGGGTGGTGTGTACCGGGCTGATGATGTCGTAGGTCAGGTCGTACTTGACGACCGGTGCGGCGGGGGCGCTGGTCTGGGCGGTGGCCGGCAGGAAGGCCAGCGCGCCGCACAAGGGCAGTAAGGCCATGGCGGCCGGTTTGCAAAGACCGGTGAATGTCTGCATGAAGCTTGCTCCTGGAAATCTGGACTTGTTGTGAAGGTGGATATTATTTATATGGGCGTCGTCAGACGCCCGCTGCACAAGGCTTTGCGGCCTGTGCAGAGGTGAATGACGACACCCGCAGATTGTAGAGATTGGCAGATTTCTGTCCAGAGCCAGAGGCCCGTGGCGGGTGGATTATTGGACGCACTTTCGTCCATGGATGAGGGGGATCGCGGCGCAGCAAGCCCGGCCGTGGGCGCTGTGATCGCCGGCCGGTGGCGGTGTCTGACGGGGTTCAGGTGCTTTCGCGCAGGGCCAGTTCGAAGCCGAGGTCCAGCCGTCCCTTGGCGATTTCCTCGCCCTTCAATTGCTGCACCAGCATCTCGGCCGACTTGTAGCCGATGTCATAGCGGGGCGTGACCACGGTGGTGATGGAGGGCGTGGCGCAGGCGGCCCAGGAGAGGTCGTTGAAGCCGGCGATGGCCATCTCGCGCGGCACGCTGATGCCCTGGCGCTGGCATTCGAAGAGCGCGCCCAGGGCCAGGTCGTCGTTGCAGCAGAAGACCGAATCGCAGCTCGGGTGCTGTTCCAGCACCCGGCGCAGCAGTTGCGCGCCCATGTCCACGGTGGTGGGCAGGGGCAGCAGCACTTCCACGTCGGGATCGATACCGGCCTCCTGCAGGCCTTTGCGGAAGCCTTCGCGGCGTTTCATCATGCGCGGGTCGAGCTGGGCGGCCAGGAAGGCCGGGCGGCGGTAGCCGCGCTCCACCAGGTGGCGCGCCACCGCGTAGCCGGCGCGGGTCTGGGAAAAGCCCACCGAGAGGTCATGGTGGCTGCGCCCGAGGTCGAACATGCGCACGGCCGGGATGTCGCGGCTGGACGGACGGCTTTGCAGGATCTCGTGCTGTTCGCTGCTGGAGAGCAGGAAGCCGGCCGGCGCATGGGCCAGGTAGGTGGCGATGAGCTGCTCTTCCTTGGCGCGGTCGTAGCCGGTCTCGCCGATCAGGAACTGGTAACCGGCCCCGGCCAGGTAGTCGCGGATGCCCGCGAGGGTTTCGATGAAGACCGTATTGGTCAGCGACGGCACCAGCACCGCCACCACCAGCGAACGCGCCGAGGCCAGCGTGGCGGCGGCCTGGTTGGGCACGTAGCCCAGCTTGTCGATGGCGGCGAAGATGCGGTGGCGCGACAGTTCCTGCACCAGGGCCGGGGTCTTCAGGGCGCGCGACACCGTCATCGGGCTTACCCCGGCCTCGGCGGCCACGTCGATGATGGTCACGCGGCCGGTGGCGCGGCTGCCTCGGGGGGCGGGGACGGTCTTGGGCTTGGACTTGGGTGCTGCGCGCTGGGTCATGGGAAGAGGGCGGTTTCTGGTTGGCGACATGATACCTGCTTGCCGTGGTGTGGGGCGCGTCAACATCAGAAACCGTTCGGACTGAGTAGCGGCTTGGCCGCGTATCGAAGGCGTGCGGGCGGGAGCGCCTTCGATACGCCGCTGCGCGGCTACTCAGTCCGAACGGGGGAAGGGGGGGAGGAGGGTGAGGAGCTCCGAACGGGGGGAAGGGGCGCAGTCGCTATCTGCGCAGTCGCCATCCGTATCCGCAGGGCATCAGCGGCGCTTGATTCGCAGCAAATCTTCCGCACCGCAGCACAACAAGTGTTTGACCCTGGTGAAATGTTAGCGTTATCATCGCGCCCCATGTTAACGCTAACATCCGAACCTCCGGGCACACGGCGGCGGGGTTGGTCGCGACATACCACACTCAGGACAATCAGATAAAACACTACGCAGATAGTGCCGATGTACGCGCCGCCCCAAGGGCTGGCCGCCGGAGACGTTCGCCCCGACGCCGCACAGGCCGGGGTGGTCTGCGCCTGGCCGGCCGTTGTCGTGGCGTGTCATCGGCGATCGGCATATGGAGATCCCCATGCTGGGCATGAGCCACGACGCAACCTTGCTGTTCAATGCAGTTATCGCGATCCTCGCGCTGATCCTGATGATTACGCGCCTGCGCGTGCATCCGTTCATCGCGCTGACCATTACCTCAGGCTTCCTCGGCCTGATCTCGGGCATGCCCCTGCCCAAGATCGTCAAATCCTTCCAGGACGGCTTCGGCGGCGTGCTCGGCTTCGTCGGCATCGTGCTGGGCCTGGGCACCATGCTGGGCAAGCTGATGGCCGAGTCCGGCGGCGCCGACCAGATCTCGCAGACGCTGGTGCGCGCCTTCGGCCGCCAGCGCGTTCATTGGGCCATGATGATGGGCGCCTTCCTGGTGGGCATCCCGCTGTTCTTCGAGATCGGTTTCGTGCTGCTGATCCCGCTGGTGTTCATCGTGGCGCGCCGTTCGGGCGTGCCGCTGTTCAAGATCGGCATGCCCATGCTGGCCAGCCTGTCGGTGATGCACGGCCTGGTGCCGCCGCATCCGGGACCGCTGCTGGCCATCGGCATCTTCGGCGCCGATATCGGCAAGACCATCTTCTATGGCCTGCTCGTCGGCCTGCCGACCGTCATCATCGCCGGTCCCATGTTCGGGTCCTTCATCTCGCGCTACGTCGACATCAAGCCCTCCGAGGAGTTGATGGCGCAACTGGCGCGTGAGCCGCAGACCAAGAACCTGCCAGGCTTCACCGTCACCCTGGTGACCGTGCTCTCGCCGGTGTTCCTGATGTTGCTGAAGACCTTCGTCGACGTCAGCCTGCCCGAAGGCCACCCCATGCGTGACCTGATGGACTTCATCGGCAACCCCATCGTGGCCCTGCTGGCCGCGCTGCTGCTGGCGACCTGGACCTTCGGCATCGCCCGTGGCTTCACCCGCCAGCAGGTGCTCAAGTTCGTCGACCAGAGCCTGGCACCGACCGCTGCCATCGTGCTGATCATCGGTGCCGGCGGCGGCTTCAAGCAGATGCTGGTCAATTCCGGCGTGGGGACGGCGATCGGCCAACTGGCCGTGCATGCGCAGATCTCGCCGTTGCTGCTGGCCTGGTTCGTGGCCGGCGTGATCCGCGTGGCGACCGGCTCGGCCACGGTGGCCACCATCACCGGCGCCGGCATCGTGGCGCCGCTGGTGGCGCTGATCCCCGGGACCAACAAGGAATTGCTGGTGCTGGCCACCGGCGCGGGCTCGCTGATCCTGTCGCATGTCAATGATGCCGGGTTCTGGCTGGTCAAGGAATACTTCAACATGAGCGTCAGCGAAACCTTCAAGACCTGGACGCTGATGGAAACCCTGATCTCGGTTGTTGCTATCATCTTCATCATGTTGCTCAACCTGGTCGTCTGATCCACCCCTGATGCAACGCCCGGCTGGTCCGGGCGTCGCTGCTTTCAAAGGAAACCCCATGTCCACCTCTGCCTGCTACATGCTCGGTGTCGATCTCGGCACCACCAGCACCAAGACCGTCGTCTTCACCCTCGATGGCAAGGTAGTCGCCCAGCATGCGCAGGAGTACCCGGTACTGTGTACCGAGCCGGGCATGGCGGAGCAGGACCCGAAACAGATCGTCGAGGCCGCCCTCGGCTCGATTGCCGGCGCCGTCAAGGCGGCCCGGGCCAGGCCCGAGGAGATCGCGCTGGTGTCCTTCAGCGCGGCCATGCACAGTGTCATCGCGCTGGACGCCGACAACGGCCTGCTCTCCAACAGCATCACCTGGGGCGATATCCGCGCCTCGGTCTGGGCCGAGCGCATCAAGCGCGAGCACGACGGCAATGCCATCTACCGCCGCACCGGCACCCCCATCCATCCGATGTCGCCGCTGTGCAAGCTGATGTGGATGCGTCACGAGAAGCCGGCCGTCTTCGACCAGGCGGCGCGTTTCGTGGGCATCAAGGAATACCTGTTGTACCAGTTGTTCGGCCAGTGGGTGGTGGATCACTCCATCGCCTCGGCCACCGGCATGTTCAACCTGCGCGAGCTGGCCTGGGACCAGGGCGCGCTGGCGCTGCTGGGCGTGACGCCCGAGCAGCTTCCCACGCCGGTGCCGACCACGCACCGCCTGCCGGCCTTGTCGCCGCAGATGGCGCAGCGCCTGGGCCTGTCGGTGGAAACGCCTTTCATCATCGGCGCCAATGACGGCGTGCTCTCCAACCTGGGCGTCAATGCCATCGAGATCGGCCATGTGGCGGTGACCATCGGCACCTCCGGCGCCATGCGTACCGTGATCGACCAGCCCCTGACCGATCCGCACGGCCGCCTGTTCTGCTATGCCCTGACCGAAAAGCACTGGGTCGTGGGCGGCCCGGTCAACAATGGCGGCAACATCTTCCGCTGGGTGCGCGACGAACTGGCCACCGCCGAGGCTGCCGTGGCCCGCGACGAGGGTGTTGATCCCTACGAAGCCCTGACGCGCATCGCCGAGAAGGTCAGCCCCGGTGCCGAGGGCCTGCTGTTCCATCCCTTCCTGGCTGGCGAGCGCGCGCCGCTGTGGAATGCCGACCTGCGCGGTTCCTTCTTCGGCCTGGGCCTGCACCATGGCAAGCACCACATGATCCGCGCCGCGCTGGAAGGCGTGATCTTCAATCTCTACAGCATCCTGCCGGCGCTGGAAGAACTGGTCGGCCCGACCAAGCGCATGATGGCCACCGGTGGCTTCGCCCGCTCGGCATTGTGGCGCCAGATGATGGCCGATATCTTCAACCGTGAAGTGGTGGTACCCGAGAGTGTGGAGTCCTCCTGCCTGGGCGCGGCCGTGCTGGGCGCCTGGGCACTGGGCCTGGTGCCGTCGCTGTCGGTGATCTCGGAGATGGTCGGCTCCACCAACCACCACGTACCGGAGGCCAAGGCGGTCGCCGTCTATGGCCGCCTGCAACCGATCTTTGCCGCCATCCCGGCCAAGCTGGAGGCGGAGTACCACGCCATCGCGGCCTTCCAGCGCGAGCTGGGGCAGCACAGCTGACGCAGTCAGGCCAGCTGGTTTTGTCGTTTTCAGATGTTCCGATTTTTCCGATAGGAGACAGCATGTCCGTGAAGACCACTTCGTTACCTGCAGGCTTGCAGGGCTTTTCGCTGGAAGGAAAACTGGCCCTGATCACCGGTTCCTCCGGTGGCATCGGCCTGGCACTGGCGCGCGGCATGGCGCAAGCCGGCGCGGCCATCGTGCTCAACGGCCGTGATGCAGCCAAGCTGGCCGGCGTGGCCGCGCAATTGCGCGCCGAGGGTCATACCATCCATGAATCCAGCTTCGATGCGACCTCCTCGGAGGCCGTCAAGGCGGCCGTGCAGAAGATCGAGGACGAGGTCGGCGCCATCGAGATCCTGGTCAACAATGCCGGCATCCAGCGCCGCAATCCGCTGGAAGAGTTCAAGGAATCGGACTGGCACGAGCTCATCAACACCAACCTCAACAGCGTCTTCTACGCGGCCCAGGCAGTGGCGCGCCACATGATCCCGCGCGGTCGCGGCAAGATCGTCAATATCTGTTCGGTGCAGAGCGAGCTGGGCCGTCCCGGCATCGCCCCCTATACCGCCACCAAGGGCGCGGTGAAGATGTTCACCAAGGGCATGGCGATCGACTGGGGCAAGTACGGCATCCAGGTCAACGGCCTGGGCCCGGGCTACTTCAAGACCGAGATGAACATGGCCCTGGTCAACGATGTCAAGTTCACCGACTGGCTGGTGGGCCGCACGCCGTCGCGCCGCTGGGGCGATGTCGAGGACCTGGTGGGGGCGGCGGTGTTCCTCTCCAGCGATGCCTCGCGCTTCGTCAACGGCCACATCCTCTATGTCGACGGTGGCGTCACCGCGACCCTGTAAGCCAACACGTCCCCCTCAGGAGAAGATCATGCAACAAGGCATCGTCATTCACGCACCGCACGACCTGCGCATCCAGGACCTGGAAACGGGTGAGCTGCAGCCGCAGCAACTGAAGGTCAAGGTCAAGGCCGGCGGCATCTGCGGCTCCGACCTGCACTACTACCACCATGGCGGTTTCGGCGTGGTGCGCATCAAGGAACCGATGGTGCTGGGCCACGAAGTCTCGGGCCAGATCGCCGAAGTCGGTTCGGCCATCAGCGATATCGCCCCCGGCACCCGTATCTCCATTTCGCCCAGCCGTCCCTGCGGCGCCTGCAAGTACTGCCAGGAAGGCAAGCAGAACCATTGCCTGGACATGCGCTTCTACGGCAGCGCCATGCGCACCCCGCACGTGCAGGGTGCGTTCCGCCAGGAGATCGTGATCGAGCGTTCCCAGGCCCATATCGTGGCCGACCACGTCACCGATGGCGAAGCCGCCATGGCCGAGCCGCTGTCGGTGGCACTGCACGCCGTGCGCCGCGCCGGCCCGCTGGTGGGCAAGCGCGTGCTGGTGACCGGTTGCGGTCCCATCGGTGCGCTGGTGGTGATCGCCGCCCGCCGTGCCGGCGCGCTGGAAGTGGTGGCCACCGACGTGGCCAGGATGCCGCTGGAAACCGCCCTGAAGGTCGGTGCCGACCGTGCCATCAACATGGCCGAGACGCCCGACGCCCTGAAGGCCTATGCCGCCGACAAGGGGACTTTCGATGTGCTCTTCGAGGCCAGCGGCAACGAACGCGCGCTGGTCGGCGCGCTGGAAGCCCTGCGCCCGCAAGCCATCATCGTGCAGGTCGGCCTGGGCGGCGATATCCAGTTCCCGGCCAACCTGCTGGTGGGCAAGGAGCTGGACTGGCGCGGCGCCTTCCGCTTCCATGAAGAGTTCGCCATGGCCGTGGAGTTGATGAACAAGAAGCTGGTCGACGTGAAGCCGCTGATCTCGGCCACCTATCCCATCGAGAAATCGGTGGAAGCCTTCGAGATCGCCGGTGACCGCTCCACCATGATGAAGGTGCAGATCAGCTTCGCCTGAGTGCTTGCCGCGCCTGCGGGCGCTGTCGACGCGATGCCGTCCGGGATGTTTCCGGGCGGCATTTTTTTTTCGTGATGATGCAAGAGGGGGAGGCGCGACTTGATTTGACATCGGCACGCGTCCCCTATATTTTTTGCAACACGCAGCCAGTGGCACAAGCCACACCGTCGGCGGTGGGGGAAGCACGAGACGAAGCTCTGGGGAGAGACGATCATGGCAAGGCCTTATGCGCTGACGGTGGGCCAGCGCCTGTTCCTGTTGATCCTGGTGGCCATGCTGGGCCTGGCGGCCACCGCCGTGGTGAGCCTGCGCCAGATCGAGCACGTCTACCAGGCCGCCCGTTATGCGCAAGTCAATACGGTGCCCAGCATCATCATCATCGACGATGCCCAGACGGCGTTCAATGCCATCCAGCGTCGCCTGTTCCAGTATGTCATCAGCACCGATGAGGGCGACCGCAAGCGGCTGGCGCAGGAGATGGAGGTCTTTCGCGCGCGACTGTCGCAACACTTCCTGAACTACGAACCGCTGATTTCGGATGCGCGGGACCAGGCCATGCTGGCCACCGACAAGTCCCGCCTGGAAGAATTCGAAGCCGTTGGCCAGCAACTGCTGGCGCTGGTGCGCCAGGGCCGACCGGAGCAATACAACAACTTCGCCAGGACGCAATTGCGCGAGGCCATCGACAAGACCAATGTGAGTTTCACCGCGCACCGCGCCTACAACGTGGCGTTGGGTGACGCCGGTGCGGTGACTGCCGAGCAGATCATCCGCAGCGCGCTCAAGACGGTCATCGAGGTGGCGCTGGCCGTGCTGGCCGTGGTACTGCTGATGGGCTGGCTGCTCACGCGCACGCTGCTGCGCCAGCTGGGTGGCGAGCCGGCCAATGTGGTCACCGTGATGAAGCAGCTTTCCGACGGTGACCTGTCCCAGCCTATCCCGCTGCGCCAGCGCGACAAGACCAGCATGATGACGGCCATCAAGAAGACCGTCGACAAGCTGGGCCAGGTAGTCTCTGATGTGACGGACAGTGCCGAGAGCCTGGTCAGCAGTGCCGAGGAGGTGAGTGTGACGGCGCAGTCGATCTCGCGCGCCTCGACCGAGCAGGCCACCGGCGTGGAGCAGGCCAGCGTGGCGCTGGAGCAGATCCATAGCTCCATTCTCAGCACCTCGCAGAATGCCCGGCTGACCGACCAGATTGCCGCGACGGCCGCCAGCGAAGCACGCGCCTGCGCCGAGGCGGTCAAGCAGATGGTGCTGGCGATCCAGCAGATCGCCAGCAAGATCGCGCTCATCGATGACATTGCCTACCAGACCAACCTGCTGGCCCTGAATGCCACCATCGAGGCGGCCCATGCCGGCGAGCATGGCACCGGTTTCGGCGTGGTCGCCGCCGAAGTGCGGCGCCTGGCCGAGCGCAGCCAGTCGGCCGTGCATGAAATCGACGAAGTGGCGCGCATCAACGTGGCCCTGGCCTGCGCGGCCGAGCAGCAGCTTGCCCGCATGGTACCGACCATCACCCGCACCTCCGTCCTGGTGCAGGACATCATGCAGGCTTCGGAAGAGCAGTCCATGGCGGTGAGCCAGATCAGCGCGGCGGCCAGCCAGCTGGCCCAGGTGATCCAGCAGAATTCGCTGAGTTCGGAAGAACTGGCGGTGACCTCCGAGGAGTTGAACCGCCGTGCCATCCTGTTGCAGACGGCCATGTCCTTCTTCAAGTTCGACCTGGCCGGGCGGGGGGCGATGCGGTCGGGGATGGTGGTGTCGGCGTGAGCGGTGATGGCCGAGGCATGCCAAAGAAAAAGGCCGCATCGTCCTGACGATGCGGCCTTTTTCTTGCCTGGCAGGGGCGGGCGGAGATGGCGCCTCCGGCTTAGCGCAAACCTTCCACGATCTGCTCCAGCTTGACCGCATCGGCGGCGAACTGGCGGATGCCTTCGGCCAGCTTCTCGGTGGCCATGGCGTCACCGTTCAGGGCCAGGCGGAAGGCCTTCTCGTCCAGGGAGACGCGGGTGATGTCGGCCGCTACGGCAGCTTCCTTGTTCAGCTTGCACTCCACCGGCGCATCGGTGTCGGCCAGCTTCTGCAGCAGGTCGGGGCTGATGGTGAGCAGGTCGCAACCGGCCAGTTCCACGATCTGCGAGGTGTTGCGGAAGCTCGCGCCCATCACTTCGGTGGCGTAGCCGAACTTGCGGTAGTAGTTGTAGACCGCCTTGACTGATTGCACGCCCGGATCGTCGCTGCCGGTGTATTCCTGGCCGGTGGACTTCTTGTACCAGTCATAGATGCGGCCGACGAAGGGCGAGATCAGTTGTACACCCGCTTCGGCGCAGGCAATCGCTTGCGGCAGCGAGAACAGCAGGGTCAGGTTGCAGCGGATGCCATCCTTTTCCAGCAGTTCGGCGGCGCGGATGCCTTCCCAGGTGGAGGCGATCTTGATCAACACGCGCTCGCGGGCGATGCCGGCTTCTTCGTACAGGCGGATCAGTTCGCGGCCCTTGGCCACGGTGCCGGCGGTGTCGAAGGACAGGCGTGCATCGGTCTCGGTGGAGACGCGGCCCGGGATGATCTTGAGGATTTCCAGGCCGAAGGCGATCAGCAGGCGATCGATGATCTCGTCGGTGCTCTTGCCGGCGTTGGCCTTGACCACGGAGGCCAGCAGCGGCTGGTACTCGGCCTTCTGCACGGCCTTGAGGATCAGCGAAGGGTTGGTGGTGGCGTCCTGCGGGGCGAAGGCCTTCATCGCCTGGAAGTCGCCGGTATCGGCCACGATGGTGGTGTACTGCTTCAACTGTTCAAGCTGGCTCATGGGAAGTCCTGTGGCTAAGTTGGAAGAATGGGGCATCGATGGGGGACATCGCCATTGTACGCAATCGTGCTGTCCTGTCTGTCGGCCAATCGCTGATACTTGATCGGGCGCCGCCCAGGTCAGCGGAAGAAGGAGTCGAACTGCATGTCGAACTTCTGCAGCGACTTCTGCGCGTTCTGCATCTTCTTGCGGAATTCCGGCCCTCGTCGCAGCGCCAGCCCCACCGCCAGGATATCGATCACCACCAGGTGCGCCAGGCGCGCCGAGATGGGCGTGTAGGGGTCGATGTTGAAGGATAGGTCGATGGGCACCAGCACCGTCGCCAGCTCGGCCAGCGGAGTGCCGGACGGACCCAGTACGATGATGTCGGCACCGCCCTTGCGGGCTAGCTGGATCGAGCGCAGCAGGGCGGCATTGCCGCCGCGCTGCGAGATCGCCACCACGCAGTCGCCCGCCTTCAGCAGCGAGGCGGCAATGCTGTGGATGTGCGGGTCGGAGTAGGCCACCGTGGGTACGCCCGAGCGGAAGAACTTGTGCTGGGCGTCGTTGGCCACGATACCGGAGGTGCCCTGGCCGTAGAACTCGATCTTGTTGGCGCGCGTGAGCACGTCCAGCGCCAGCTGGATGGCATCCGGGTTCAGGTGGTTGCGCAGGTCCAGCAGGGTGTTGATGGAGCGGCTGCAGATCTTGTTGACGAGATCGGCGGCCAGGTCGTCCTGGGCCAGGGTCTCATCGGCGCCGGGCAGGGCCAGCGCCAGGCTTTGCGCGAGCTTCAGCTTGAAGTCATGCCAGCCCTCGTAGCCGATGGCGCGGCAGAAGCGGATCACGGTCGGCTCCGACACTTCGGCATTCTTGGCCAGCGCCGTCAGGTTCTCCGCCAGCGCCAGTTGCGGATTGGCGAGGATGGTCGCCGCCACCTTCTTCTCCGACTTGGAGAGGGAGTTGATGTGGGTGCGGATGGAGTCGAGCAGCATGGACATGATGGCCGGTTGGGGTGCTTACACTTCGGGCAGCGCTTCTTCGCGCCACTGCAGGCCGTCGCGACCGATCAGGGCGCTGGCGGCGGCGGGGCCCCAGGTGCCGGCGTTGTAGGGCACGGGGTCGGCTTCCTGCTGGTCCCAGTGGTTCAGGATCGGTTCCACCCATTCCCAGGCGGCTTCCAGTTCGTCGCTGCGCATGAACAGGGTCAGGTGGCCGCGCAGCACGTCCAGCAGCAGGCGCTCGTAGGCGTCCATGCGCGGGGTCTTGAATTTCTCGCGGAAGTCCAGTTCCAGCTCCACCGGGCGCAGCCGCATGCCGTCGCCGGGTTGCTTGGCCATCAGGTTCATGTGCAGGCCTTCGTCGGGCTGCAGGCGGATCACCAGGCAATTGGGCGTGTCGTTCTGGTGCGCGAAGATGGAGTGCGGCACGCTCTTGAAGCGCACCACGATCTCGGCCAGCGAGTCGGCCATGCGCTTGCCGGTACGCAGGTAGAAGGGCACGCCGGCCCAGCGCCAGGTATCGATCTCGGCCTTCACCGCCACATAGGTCTCGGTGCGCGATTCGGGATTGGCATCGGCTTCCTTGCGGTAGCCGGGTACGGCCACGCCATTGACATGGCCGGCGCGATACTGGCCGCGCACCACGTTCATGGCCAGCGTGGTCGGGGTAAAGCGCTTGAGCGAGCGCAGCACCTTGAGCTTTTCGTCACGCACGGCATCGGCCGAGTTGGACACGGGCGGCTCCATGGCGACGATACAGAGCAGTTGCAGCAGGTGGTTCTGCAGCATGTCGCGCAGGGCGCCGGAGGTGTCGTAGTAGTCGAAGCGGCCACCCACGCCCAGCTCTTCGGCGATGGTGATCTGTACGTCCGAGATCCATTCGCGGCGCCACAGCGGCTCGAAGAGCACGTTGCCGAAGCGCAGCGCCAGCAGGTTCTGCACGGCTTCCTTGCCGAGGTAGTGGTCGATACGGAAGATCTGTGATTCCTGGAAGTAGCGGCCGACCTGGGCGTTGATGTCGCGGGCGCTCTTGAGGTCGCGGCCCAGCGGTTTTTCCAGCACCACGCGCGAGGCCGGCGTGACCAGCCCGGCCTTGGAGAGGTTTTCGCAGATCGAGGCGAACAGGCTGGGCGGCGTGGCCAGGTAGAACACGCGGGCCAGGCCGTCGATGTCGCGCAGGGCCTCCTTCAGGTGGTCGAAGCTGCCGCCTTCCTTGGCGTTGACCGAGGCGTATTGCAGGCGGTTGCTGAAACGGTCCCAGACGGCGGCGTCGAGGTTGGCGGCCGGCACATGGGGTTTGGCGGATTTTTCCACCAGTTGCAGGAATTCCTCGCGGGTCTTCTCGTCACGGCCCAGGCAGACGATGCGGGCATCGGGTGGCAGGTCACGGGCGCGGTCGCGGGCATACAGTGCGGGCAGCAGCTTGCGCATCGACAGGTCGCCGGTGCCGCCGAATAAAACCAGATCGAAATCGGAAATAGCCATGGTAGGTCAGGTCTCGGTGTGCGTTATCTACGTTGTGCAGCGGTGCGCTACGGGCATCAGCCCTGTCTTGCCTGGCGCGCCAATGCAATGAGGGCATTGGTGGAGGCATCGTGCAGCGCCGGGTTGGGTTCGCTCTTGAGCTCGCCGTGGATGGTCTTGGCCAGCACCTTGCCCAGTTCCACGCCCCACTGGTCGAAGCTGTTGATGCCCCAGATGGCGCCCTGGACGAAGGTCTTGTGCTCGTAGAGCGCAATCATCGCGCCCAGCGCATGCGGGTTCAGCTCGGGCAGCAGCAGGGTATTGCTGGGGCGGTTGCCGTCGAAGGTTTTGTGCGGCAGGAGCGCCTGGAGTTCCGCTTCGTCGACGCCTTGCTTCTCCAGGTCGGCGCGTACCTCATCGGCAGCCTTGCCGCGCATGAAGGCCTCGGACTGGGCGAAGCAGTTGGCCAGCAGCACGTCCTGGTGCTCGGCAAGATGGTGCGAGGGTTTCAGGACGGCAATGAAATCGATGGGCGTGACATCGGTGCCCTGGTGCAACAGCTGGAAGAAAGCGTGCTGGCCGTTGGTGCCGACGTCGCCCCAGATGAAGGGGCAGGTAGCCACGCCCACGGCCGTGCCATCACGGGTGATGCGCTTGCCGTTGCTCTCCATGTCGAGCTGTTGCAGATAGGCCGGGAAGTAGCGCAGCCATTGGTGATAGGGCGCCACCGACAGCGATTCGCTGTTGAAGAAGTTGCGGTTCCAGATGCCGATCAAGGCCTGGATGACCGGCATGTTGGACTCCAGCGGGGCGTCGCGGAAGTGGCAGTCCATCGCATGGGCGCCGGCCAGGAAAGCCGAGAAATGGTCGAAGCCGATCAGCAGCGCAATGGGCAGCCCGATGGCCGACCACACCGAATAGCGGCCACCGACCCAGTCCCAGAAGGGGAACATGTTGGCAGGATCGATGCCGAAGGCCGCGACCTCAGTCGCATTGGTGGAGACCGCCACGAAGTGGCGGGCCAGGTCGGCCTCCTTGCCGTGACGCAAGAACCAGGCGCGCGCCGACTTGGCGTTGAGCATGGTTTCCTGGGTGGTGAAGGTCTTGGAGGCGACGATGAAGAGGGTGGTCTCGGGATCGACGCGCGCGAGCACTTCTTCCAGGTCGTGGCCGTCCACGTTGGAGACGAAGTGGGCGTGCAGGCGCGCATGGCCATAGTCGCGCAGGGCGGTGCAGACCATTTGCGGGCCGAGGAAGGAGCCACCGATGCCGATGTTGACGATGTCGGTGATCTCGCGCCCAGTGTGGCCGCGCCAGGCGCCGCTGCGCACGCGTTCGGAGAAATCGCGGATATGGGACAGGACCGCATGAACGTCTTCGCCCACGCCGTGTCCATCCACCAGGGCATCACAGGCGCCGGCCGGCGCACGCAGTGCGGTGTGCAGCACGGCGCGATGTTCTGTAAAGTTGATCTTCTCGCCGCGGAACATGGCCTCGCGCAGCGCTTCCACGCCACGCTCGCGCGCCAGGCTCATCAGCAGCGACAGGGTGTCGGACTGGATGCGGTTCTTGGAATAGTCCAGCAGGAGGCCGGCGGCGCGCACGTGCATGCGCTCGAAACGATCAGATTGCTGCGCGAACAGGTCGCGCATGTGCCAGTCCACGGCCTGGACGTGATGTTGTTGCAATGCCTTGAAGGCGGCCGTGTCGGTCAGTGCGGTGGTGTGCATGGTCTGGTGTCGGTTGGCTGTCGTGGCCTGGCAAGCCCTGGCTGCATGTGTCTCCTGCAGCCGGCCGCGATACGTATTCTTGGAGCAACGATGAAACTATACATCAATTGCGAACAGAATGGTAATTTCACTACAGTTTGTGACGCGGCCATGACAAGTTGGGGAATTTTGCTGGATGGCCCGCAAACGTAGACTGATAAGGCTTTTAGGCTATTTTTTGTAGGCGCAATGAAAAAATGCATGCGCCGCGCATGTTGCGCTGCTCTAAGTGTATGATTTCATTCGTTGAAAATTGTGTAGTAAAATTACATTGTTAACGCTAACAGGAAAAAGACAATGCCTCTCAACGCTACCTTAGCCAGCGTCACCCGGCGCATCGCCGAACGTAGCCGTCCTTACCGGACCGCTTATCTTGAACGACTGGAAGCGGCTCGCCGCAAGGGCGCCCAGCGCGGTGCGCTGGCTTGTACCAACCTGGCCCACGGCTTTGCGGCCTTCCCGGCCAACGACAAGCTCAAGCTGAAGGAAGACAAGGCGCCGTCGCTGGCCATCGTCTCGGCCTACAACGACATGCTGTCGGCGCACCAGCCGTTCGAGCGCTTCCCGCAGATCCTCAAGGATGCCGCCCGCGAAGCCGGTGCCGTGGCGCAGTTCGCCGGTGGCACGCCGGCCATGTGCGATGGCGTCACCCAGGGCCAGACCGGGATGGAGATGTCGCTGTTCTCGCGTGACACCATCGCCATGGCCGCTGCCGTGGCGCTGTCGCACAACATGTTCGACGCCGCCCTCTACCTGGGTGTGTGCGACAAGATCGTGCCGGGCCTGTTGATCGGGGCGCTGCATTTCGGTCACCTGCCGGCGGTGTTCGTGCCGGCCGGTCCCATGACCAGTGGCATGAGCAATAGCGACAAGGTCAAGATCCGCCAGCTCTACACGGCCGGCAAGATCGGTCGCGCCGAATTGCTGGAGGCCGAGTCCAAGTCCTACCATGGCGCCGGTACCTGCACCTTCTACGGCACCGCCAACAGCAACCAGATGCTGATGGAAGCCATGGGCCTGCACCTGCCGGGTGCCGCCTTCATCACCCCCAACACGCCGCTGCGCGATGCCCTGACCGCCGAGGCCGCCCGCCAGGCCGCCCGGATCACCGACCTCGGCGCGCAATACACGCCGGTGGGCCGCATGATCGACGAGAAGGCCATCGTCAACGCCATCGTCGCCCTGCACGCCACCGGTGGCTCCACCAACCATACCCTGCACCTGGTGGCCATCGCCAAGGCGGCCGGCATCGTGATCGACTGGGATGATTTCGACCAGCTCTCCGCCGTGGTGCCGCTGGTGACCCGCATCTATCCCAATGGCACCGCCGACGTGAACCACTTCCATGCCGCCGGCGGCACCGGCTTCGTGCTGCGCGAGCTGATCGATGCCGGCCTGATGCATGACGACGTCACCACCATCCTCGGCCAGGGCCTGCGTCAGCACTGCAAGGAGCCGATGCTGGCCAGCGAGGGCAAGGATGGCCGCCCCGGCACCGTGACCTGGCAGGACGCGCCGGCCCAAAGCGGTGACGACACCGTGCTGGGTACGGTCGCCAAGCCCTTCTCGGCCGATGGCGGCCTGAAGCTGCTGCAGGGTAACCTGGGCCGTGCGGTCATCAAGGTCTCGGCCGTCAAGCACGAGCACCGCCTGGTGGAAGCGCCGGCCGTGGTGTTCCATTCGCAGGAAGCCTTCATGGCGGCCTTCAAGGCCGGCGAGCTGGACCGCGATTTCGTTGCCGTGATCACCTTCCAGGGCCCGCGCGCCAACGGCATGCCCGAGTTGCATGCGCTGACCCCGGCGCTGGGCATCCTGCAGGACAAGGGACGTCATGTGGCGCTGGTCACCGATGGCCGCATGTCGGGTGCATCGGGTAAAGTACCGGCCGCCATCCACGTCACGCCTGAAGTGCTGGGCGGTGGCCCCTTGGGGCGCGTGCGCAATGGCGATATCATCCGCCTGGACGCCGAAGCCGGCACGCTGGAAGCCAAGGTGCCGGCTGCCGAGTGGGAATCGCGCAGCCAGGACGTGACCGACCTGTCGGGCAACCAGCACGGCATGGGTCGCGAATTGTTCAGCCTGTTCCGTAACGCGGTAGGCACCGCAGAAGAGGGCGGCGCCACCTTTGGCCTGCCGCCGATTTTTGAGAAAGAGAAAGCATCGGTATGAAGACCACACTGGAAATCATGCGCGCCTCGCCGGTCATCCCGGTGATCGCCATCGACAAGTTCGAACACGCCGTGCCGCTGGCGCGCGCCCTGGTCGCGGGCGGTATCCGCGTGCTGGAAATCACCCTGCGTACCGAGCACGGCCTGCCAGCCATCCGCGCCATCGCCGAGTCGGTGCCGGATGCCATCGTCGGCGTGGGCACCCTGACCTCGCCCGAGGAATTCGTCGCCTCGCGCGATGCGGGTGCGGTCTTCGGCGTCTCGCCCGGCCTGACCGCTGCGCTGATCGACGCCGCCAAGCGCAGCGGCCTGCCGCTGCTGCCGGGCGTGATGACGCCCTCCGAAGTGATGGCAGCGCGTGAAGCGGGTTTCCGTCAACTGAAGCTGTTCCCGGCGGTGCCTGCGGGTGGCATCGGCATGCTCAACGGTATCGCCGGTCCCCTGGCCGATGTGTCGTTCTGCCCCACCGGTGGTATCACGCAAGAGACGGCGCCGCAGTTCCTGGCCTGCAAGAACGTGGTCTGCGTGGGCGGCTCCTGGCTGACCCCGAAGGCGGCCATCGAGGCCGGTGACTGGGACAAGATCACCGAGATCGCCCGCGCGGCCAGCGCCTTGAAGAAGGCCTGAGTTTTCCACAGGCTGGCTGGACAGAAGGGCGGTACCGAGGTGATCGGTACCGCCCTTTTTCATGTCACCGTGACTCCGGCTCCGCCCCAACACAGGCGAGCGCCGCCCCGCCTTTGAACGTCATCGCCCAGAACAGCAATGCCAGCAGGCTCACTGCCGCGCCCAGCGCACACACGCCCGGCCAACCGGCATGCGCGTAGGTGAGGGTGGTGCCGATGGCGCCCAGTCCGCTGCCAAGCGCGTAGAACAGCATGTACAGGCCGACCAGCCGGCTATGCGCCTCGGGCCGGGTGCGGAAGATCAGGCTCTGGTTGGTGACGTGCAGCGCCTGTCCGCCCAGGTCCAGCAGCACGATGCCGATCACCATTGCCCACAAGGATGACGCCATCAGCGATAGCGGCCACCAGGCCAGCACGAGTAGCGCCAGTGCCGCCGCGCTGGTGCGCTGGGCGTATCCCCGATCGGCCCACTGCCCGGCGCGCGCGGCGATCAGGGCGCCGACGACGCCGACCAGCCCGAAGGCGCCGATGATCGTATGCGAGAAACCATAGGGTGCTGCGCTCAGCGGCAGCACCAGCGCGCTCCAGAAGATGTTGAACGCGGCGAACATCAACAGCGCCAGCACGCCGCGCACCTGCAATACCTTTTCCTGGCGCAGCAGTGTGAACATGGAGGCGATCAGGCGTGGATAACTCATCGCGCGCTCTACCGGAGGCAGGGCGGGCAAGCGCCGCCATAGCGGAAGGGCAATCGCCAGCATCAGGACAGCAGCGCAGACATACACGCCGCGCCAGCCCACCAGGTCGCTGACGCCGCCGGCAAACACGCGCGCCAGCAACAGGCCGATGAACACACCGCCCTGTGCTGCCCCCACCACGCGGCCCTGTTCGTGGGGCGCTGCTGCGCTGGCGGCATAGGCGATCAGTCCCTGCGTCATCGCGGTACCCAGCAGGCCGACGGCCAGCATGCCTGCCAGCAGGGCGGGCGCGGATCGGGTCAGGCCGACGGCGGCCAGCGCAGCCACCAGCGCCAGCAGTTGCGTCGCCATCAGGCGACGGCGATCCACCCGGTCACCCAACGGCACCAGCAGCAGCAAGGCCAGCGCGCAACCGGCCTGCGTGGCCGTGATGACACCGCCGACCGCCCCATGGCGGATGCCGAAGTCCCGCGCCAGTGCATCCAGCAGGGGCTGGGCGTAATAGACGTTTGCCACGCTCAGGCCACTGGCGATGGCGAATAGCCAGACCAGGCTGCGGGGCATGTCTGGCGGCGAGGATGATGTGGGAGAGGGCGTCATGATTTCGGGTCCATGCAATCTGGTTTCAAAATGAAACTAGTTGAATGCTAGGGGATGTGGTTTTAAAATGCAACTGGATAATTTATCCTTGTCTTCGTCCACTCAGCAGGAAACCCCATGCCGTCCCGCCCGCCCTTGAAAAATGAAGCTTGCCCCGTTGCCCGATCCGTCGATCTGATCGGCGATCGCTGGTCGCTGTTGATCGTGCGTGATGCGTTCGATGGTGTGCGCCGTTTCGGTGATTTCCAGCGCAGCCTGGGCGTGGCCCGCAACATCCTCACCGACCGGCTGCGCAAGCTGGTCGATGCCGGCATCCTGGAGACGCAGGACGCGTCCGATGGCACGGCCTATCAGGAGTATGTGTTGACGTCGGAGGGGGAAAGCCTGTTTCCCGTGGTGGTGGCGTTGCGCCAATGGGGGGAGCAGCACCTCTTCGAGCGCGGCGAGCGCCACTCGGTGCTGGTGGACAAGCGCACGGGCAAGCCGATTCCCTTCATGGCGCCTACCGCCAGGGATGGCTCTAGGCTGCTGCCGGCCGCTACTGAGGTGCGCAAGCTGGTCTGATGAAGATGATGAGTAGCAGCAGGTGACGCCAAGAGGCGAACCCGAATTGGCTAGCGTCGCCCACCTCCGCGGAGGACGTCCAATATTTTTTGGAAGCAGGATGCTGTTCTTCAGGCGCAGCTGCTTTTCATCTGGCAACCGGTACACTCCCGCAACCCTAAACAAATAGCTCCTTGCCTTCAGTGTTCATGGCGGCCGTCTAGGCGAATTTGCTCAACAACCGAAAAGAGCAAGATGAACTATACCGACCTAGACGGAGCGCAACGACATGGCTAGACGCCCCATCATTCGCTATGGTGACGTCACGAGCCCCGGGGGTTACGGCATGATCGTCGCAGACGCGATGCGTCGAGAACTCAAGCTGAAAGCACCATGAAGCCCCTGTTGATCAACATGGTGCTCGGCGCGGCAGGAATAGGCGCCTTGTGGACTTTCGTCGGGGTAGAGCGAATCGTGGGAGATCACGAGTTAGGCGTCTCTTGGGAAGTATTCATCAAACATCGACCTACCCTGCAATTGCGCTTCGACAATCCTGCGTGGAAAGGGCTTGAACTCGTGGCAATCAATGATTTTTCGACTTCTCAGCGTGCGGCATTCAGTAGCTACTGTGAAATTCGTTTTGGCGAAGCTGATCTCAGACTTTGCCACCGACGCATTGCAGATCAGAAAATCTGAGCCGCAAACAGCGGTGGGCACTCGCCGCACAATCTGCCTATCACAAACATCGCTGAACCGGACGAACAGGTTATCGCGTCAACGTCCTCTGCGCAGCAAAGGCGGCATTACTTCTTGCCGGCCAGCGCGGGTTCCGCAGGCGCCTGCGCCTGCTGCCTGAGCCTGTAGGCCAGCACCAGCAGGATGATGCCCAGCACGATCATCGGCACCGACAGCATCTGCCCGGCCGAGATGGTGATGCCGCCGAAATGCACGTCGTAGTCCGGCACCCGGAAATATTCGGTGAAGAAGCGCGCGCAGCCATACAGCAGCGAGAACATGCCGGCCACCGCCATGCGCGGGCGGGAGTGGCGCGAGAAGATCCACAGGATGATGAACAGCAGGATGCCATCGACCAGCATCTGGTAGATCGGCGAGGGATGGCGCGGGATGTTGTCCACATTGGGCCAGATCATGGCCCAGGGCAGCGAGGGATCGGCCGGGCGACCCGGCAATTCGGCGTTGATGAAGTTGCCCAGGCGGCCGGCGGCATAGCCCAGCGGCACCATCGGGGCGATGAAATCCATGATGTCCATCAGGTTGCGGCCGCGCTTGCGGCCCCACAGGTACATCGCCAGCATCACGCCCAGGAATCCACCGTGGAAGGACATCCCCCCCTTCCAGACCGCGATCATGTCGGCCGGATGGGCGAAGTAGTAGGCCGGGTTGTAGAACAGGATCTCGCCGATGCGCCCGCCCAGCACCACCCCCAGCACGCCATAGAAGAGCATGTCGTCCAGGTCTTCCTTCTTCCAGCCGACGGCGGCGATGTGCGGCTGCTTGATGCGCAGGCGACCCAGCGCGATGAACTGGGCGAAGGCCAGCAGGTACATCAGGCCATACCAGTGGACGGCCAGGGGCCCGATCTGCACGGCGATCGGATTGGGCATGGGGTGGACGAGCATGAGTTTGATCTTTCTGTTGTGGGGGCAAACGGCACTTGGAGCGCGGCCGGAGGCACAAGTTCTTGTCCGCGATTTGTCAGGATAGCGGTCAGGCCGGGGCGTCGAGCAGCTCCAGCAGCGCCCGCAGTACGCTGGAGGTGCTGTCGCGCCGCCAGGCCAGGCCGGTCTGGATCTCCGGCGCCGGGTCGCTCAAGCGGCGGTAGTCGACACCCGGGCGCTTCAGGTTCGACACGGATTGTGGCACAAGCGCCATGCCCATGCCAGCCGACACCAGGCCGACGATGGTTTGCATCTGGATGGCTTCCTGGCCGATATGGGGCGTCACGCCCGCATCGCGGAAGCAGGACAGGATGGTGTCATGGAAAGCCGGCGAGATACGCCGTGGGAAGATGATCAGCGGCAGCTCGCGCAGGCTCTTCAGGGAGACCGGACCGGGCTTCTTGACCGTGCCCTCGGGCAGGGCCGCAATCAGCGGCTCCGACAGGACCGGACGCACATCCAGCAGGGCGGCAGCCTTCTCGGGCAGGGGCGGCAGCAGCAGGCCGGCATCGATCTTGCCCTGCATCAGGTCTTCCAGCTGGATGTCGGTGGTGGCCTCGCGCAGTTCGATCTGCACCTGCGGATAGCGGGCGCGGAAGCGTTGCAGCAGCGGCGGCAGGATGCTGTAGTCGGCGCTGGAAATGAAGGACAGCGAGAGCAGGCCCGAGGCCCCGCTGGCGGCGCGGCGCGCCAGGTCGGGCAGGGCGGCGGCTTGCTGCAGGATGCGTTGCGCTTCTGGCAAGAGTGCGGCGCCGGCGGCGGTCAGGGCTACGCTGCGCTTGGTACGCAGGAACAGGGGCGTGCCCAGCATCTCTTCCAGCGCAGCGATGGTCTGCGACAGGGGCGGCTGGGTCATGTGCAGGCGGGCGGCGGCGCGGCCGAAGTGTTTTTCCTCGGCGACGGCGGCGAAGTAGCGCAACTGGCGCAGTTCCAGGCGGGGTTGGTCGGACATGGATTGATATCGATTCCGAATGAGTCGGGTGCTAATGATATCCCTGGCCGACAAGTGACGGCAAGCCTGGGTGGTGACGGGGTGTTTCTGTCATGGAATTTGATCTATGACAGTTATACGCAAGGACAGATATGGGAGTCAGGTTGAAGCCGGGTAGAATGGCTGCGCCTGTAAAGCGCCTTGACAAGTGTTGCAGCAGGCGATTGTCGTCCACCGCACGCTGAGGAGCCCCCATGAAATACCTGTTGTTGATCGCCACCCTGGTGGCCGGTTCGGCCATTTCTGCCGAAGCCATGGCCAATGAGCAACTGGCCAAGTCCAAGAATTGCATGGCCTGCCACTCGGTGGATGCCAAGATCGTCGGCCCCGCCTACAAGGACGTGGCCAAGAAGTACGCCGGCCAGAAGGATGCCGAAGCCAAGCTGGTCAAGAAGGTGCTCGAAGGCGGCGGCGGTGTCTGGGGCGCAGTCCCGATGCCGGCCAACAAGGGCCAGGTGACCGAAGCCGAAGCCCACCAGCTGGTGAAGTGGGTGCTGAGCCTGAAGTGATCGGCCAGCGCAGCATGAGAAAAGGAGACCTGGGTCTCCTTTTTTTACGCCCTGTTCTTTGTCGATCGATGAGCTCAGTGGGCAAACGCGCTCTTTCCTGATCGGCCAGCGAATATTTTCGGCAATTCAGGATCACATCATCGCCTCGATTAAATCATTGTAATCGCTCGATTACAATGATTTAATGTACTCCATTAAACCACTCCCCCAATTCACATGCTGGCTCGACGGCATCAAGGACAGTACGGTACGTGCTGTGATCGTGGCAAGGATCAAGCGCTTGGAGCGTGGGTTGATGGGGGATGTTGCGCCGGTTGGGGAGGGAGTCTCCGAGTTACGTATCCATGTGGGCGCAGGTTGGCGCGTCTACTTTACCCAACGGGGTAGGGAAGTTGTCATCTTGCTGCTTGGCGGTGAGAAGGGAACACAAGCCAACGATATCAAGCACGCCAAGCAATTGGCGGCGCTACTAGACGAGTGGAGGGAGCAAAAATGACTGGACGTATCAACGTAGCGGATCTTCCGGAGTTCGATGCGGCTCCGTATCTCGACAGTGAAGAAGCCATCGCCGCCTATCTCACCGATATACTCGCAGCCAACGATGCCGGCTTGCTGGCATCGGCCTTGGGCGATATCGCCCGCGCGCGCGGCATGAGCGAGATCGCCAAGTCGGCCGGAATCACGCGCGAGGCGCTGTACAAGGCATTGCGTCCTGGCAGCGCTCCTCGCTTCGACACAGTCAACCGGGTTTGCGCCGCACTGGGAGTGCGATTGGTCGCTCAGGTGATCGGTTGATTGAATAGGATCGCACTTTAAAAAATCGTGTCGATCCCATTCAAGTTGCGAAGTAAAGCGCCGTGCTCAGCCTTATTGGCCCGGACTTACTTCAACCACTCCTTGATCCGCCGGCTCAACACCTCGCAGCTGATCCCATAGCGGTCATGCAGCGTCGGCAGCGCACCCGCGTCGAGGAAGGCGTCGGGCAGGCCGGCCATCTGGAAGCCGGCCGGCTGTACGCGATGGCGCATGAGGGTGCTGGCGACGATCTCGCCCAGGCCACCGATGACCGAGTGGTTCTCGGCCACCACCACCAGGCGGTTCTTCTTCTTGACCTGTTCGATCACGGTCGCTTCGTCGAAGGGCTTGATGGTCGGGCAGTGCAGCACGCCCACGCTGACATTGTCGGCTTCCAGTGCCTTGGCCACTTCCAGCGCGCGCATGGTCATGAAGCCGCTGGAGATGATCAGCACATCGTTGCCGTCGCGGATTTCCTTGGCACGGCCCAACTCGAAGCGGTAGTCGTACTCATCCAGCACCAGCGGTACATTGCCGCGCGCCAGGCGCATGTAGACCGGGCCCTGGTGGGCGGCGATCTGCGGGACCGCCTGTTCCAGGTCCAGCGCGTCGCAGGGGTCGACGATGGTCATGCCGGGAATGGCACGCATCATCGCCAGGTCTTCGGTGGCCTGATGGCTGGGGCCGTAGCCGGTGGTCAGGCCCGGCAGGGCGCAGCAGATCTTCACGTTCAGGTTTTCTTCGGCGATGACCTGGTGGATGAAGTCGTAGGCGCGCCGGGTGGCAAACACCGCATAGGTGGTGGCGAAGGGCACCAGGCCTTCCTTGGCCATGCCGCCGGCGGCGGCCATCAACAACTGCTCGGCCATGCCCATCTGGAAGAAGCGCTCCGGATAGGCCTTCTGGAACAGATGCAGGTCGGTGTACTTGGCCAGGTCGGCGGTCAGGCCGACGATCTCGGGACGCTCAGCGGCATACTCCACCAGTGCCTTGCCGAACGGCGCGGCCTGCACGCGCTGGCCTTCGCCGGCGATGGAGGCGATCATGGCCGAGGTGGTCAGGCGCGGTTTCTTTTCTGCGACGGTGTTCATGCTTGGCTTCCTTGTTGATAGGACTGGTCGAGGATGGTCAGGGCCTGCTGCCATTCGGGCGGATCGACGCGGATGAAGTGGTTCTTCTCGCGCTGCTCCAGGAAGGGGACGCCCTTGCCCATCAGGGTGTCGAACAGGATCACGCGCGGCTTGGCTTCCTTCAGGTTGCGCGCGGTGTCGAAGGCCTGCACCACCGCCTCCAGGTCATTGCCGTCGACGCGCTGCACGTGCCAGCCGAAGGAGGCCCATTTGTCGGCCAGCGGCTCGAATCCCATGATCTTGCTGGAGGGACCGTCGGCTTGCTGGTTGTTGATGTCGACCAGGCAGATCAGGTTGCTCAGCTGGTGGTGGGCCGCCCCCATGGCGGCTTCCCAGGTGGAGCCTTCGTCCAGCTCGCCGTCCGACATGGAGTTGTAGATGAAGGCCGGGCTGTTGTTGTAGCGCAGGCCCAGTGCCATGCCCACGCCGATGGCCAGGCCCTGGCCCAGCGAGCCGCCGGAGATTTCCATGCCCGGCGTATAGGTCGCCATGCCCGACATGGGCAGGCGGCTGTCATCGCTGCCGTAGGATTCCAGTTCTTCGTCGGCAATGACGCCGGCTTCGATCAGGGCGGCATAGAGGGCGATGGCGTAGTGGCCATGCGAGAGCAGGAAGCGGTCGCGGCCGCTCCATTCGGGGTCTTGCGGGCGCAGTTGCATGGCGTGCTTGAAGGCCACGGCCAGCACGTCGGCCCAGCCCAGTGCCTGGCCGATATAGCCTTGGCCCTGGACCTCGCCCATGCGCACGGCATTGCGGCGGATGCGGTATGCGCTGGCGCGCAGGTTTGCCAGATTGTCAGACATTGCGATTCCTTGCTTGGAGTGTTCTTGCATTGAGAGGGATCAGAGGAAACCGATCGAGAACCACGGCACGAAGGCCACGATCAGCAGGCCCACCACCAGCGCGCCCAGGTAGGGCCAGATGCGCTTGACGGCCACGTCCGGATGCACCCGTCCGATGGTGCAGGCGGCGTAATAGCCCAGTCCGAAGGGCGGCGCGAACAGGCCCACGCCCATGGAGAGGATGATGACCATGGCGTAGTGCACCTCGTGCACGCCGATGGCCTTGGCCACCGGGAAGAGCAACGGCGCAAACAGCACCATGGCCGGGATGCCCTCCAGCACGCTGCCCAGCACCACGAAGGCGGCGATCGATACCAGCAGGAAGCCGTACTTGCCACCCGGTACGCTGGTCATGGCCTCGGCCAGGGAATGCGAGAAGCCCGACTGCGTCAGTGCCCACGACATGCCGGTGGCGGTGCCGATGATGAAGAGGATGGCGCCCGACAAGGCCGCGGTATCGACCAGCATGGGATAGAGGCGCTTCCAGTCGAACTTGCGATAGACCAGCAGGCCCGCCACCACCGAGTAGGCGATGCCGATGGTGGAGACTTCGGTGGCGGTGGCCACCCCCTCGACCACGGCGGTGCGGATCAGGATGGGCAGGGCCAGCGCCGGCAGGGCGATGATGAGGGTACGCAGCACCACCTTGCCCGGCGCGCGCTGGATGCCCTCGACGATCTCGGCACTGCGCCAGCGCGCCAGCACCGCCAGCAATACCGCCAGCACGATGCCGGGCATGATGCCGCCGGTGAAGAGCGCGGCAATCGAGACGCCGGCCACCGAGCCGATGGTGATCAGCACCAGCGAGGGCGGGATGGTCTCGGCCATGGCACCGGAGGCGGCCAGCAGCGAGATCAGTTCGCCTTCATGGTTGCCGCGCCGCTTCATCTCCGGTAGCAGCACCGGGGCCACGGCTGCCATGTCGGCGGTCTTGGCGCCGGAGATGCCCGAGACCAGCAGCATCGCGCCCAGCAGCACATAGTTCAGGCCGCCACGCACATGGCCCAGCAGCGAGGCCAGGAAATCCACCATGGCCTTGGCCATGCCGGTCATCTCCACCAGGTGGCCCAGCAGGATGAACAGCGGCACGGCCAAGAGGATCAGCGAGGACATGCCTTCGTCGAAGCGACCTGCGACCACGGCCAGCGGGCTGGTGGTCACCGTCAGCAGGAAGGCCACGGTGGCTAGGCCGAAGCAGAAGGCGATGGGAATGCCCAGCAGCACCGACACGCCCAGCACCAGGCCGAAGAAGACCACCAGGTTCCAGTTGCCGATGGCTTGCAGCCAGCCGGCGCCGAGATACATGGCTGCACCCACGGCGGCCAGCAAGGCCACCACGCCCACCAGGTCGACCAGCTTCTGGCGCGAGATGCGCAAGAGGCAGATGACGATCATCAGTGCCGCACCCACCGCCACGGCCGCGGCGCGCACGGTATTGGGCCAGCCCAGGGCGGGGGTCTGCACGAACATCTCGTCCTCGGCGTATTCCCACATCGGCTGCATCAGGATCAGCAGCATCACGCAGGGGGCGATGATGGCCAGCGCCTCGGCCCAGGCACGGCCGCGTTCGCTCAGGTAGCCTACCAGCACCGTGGTGCGCATATGGGTGCCGCGCCGCAAGGCCACGGCCGCGCCCAGGTTGGCCAGCCACAGGAAGAGGATGGACGCCAGTTCATCGGCCCAGGGAATGGGGCTGTTGAAGATGAAGCGCATCACCACGCCCGCCAGCAGCACTCCCACCTCGCCCACCACCAGCGCGGCGGCGGGGATCTCGATGGCGTGGCCCAGCCAGTTTTCCAGGCGCGCGGCCAGCGAGCGGTCGTCTGCCACCGGCTGCTCCAGCGACAGGGCGCTCATCCCAGGCTCCCGACGCTGTTCTGCAACAGCTTCCAGGCATCATCGCCGAACTTGGCGCGCAGGTCCTTGTAGAAGCTGCCACGGGCCAGCGCTTCCTTGAAGGAGTTCTTGTCGGCCTCGATGATCTGCACGCCTTTGCCCTGCAGGTCGTTGCGGGCGAAGCCGGACAGCGAGGCGATGTCGGCGCGTTCGTCGGTGGCGGCCTTGTCCAGTTCGCGGCGCACGATTTCCTGGATGTCCTTGGGCAGCTTCTCGAAGGCGCGGCGGTTGCCCAGGATCCAGTAGGCATCCCAGACGTGGTTGGAGATGGTGCAGAATTTCTGCACTTCGTACAGGCGCGCGGTGCTGATGATGGCCAGCGGATTTTCCTGGCCCTCGACCAGTCGGGTCTGCAGCGACGAATAGACTTCATTGAAGTTGATCGGCGTGGGACTGGCACCCAGGGCCGAGAACAGCGAGGTCAACATGGGGGCGGCCGGCACCCGCAGCTTGAGGCCCTTGAGATCGCCGGCGGTCTTGATCGGCTTGGTGGAGGTGGTGATCTGGCGGAAACCATTGTCCCAGGGCTTGGACATGGTCAACAGGCCGACCTTCTCGATCTGCGCGCGCACGTAGGCGCCCAGCGGGCCGTCCATGGCTTGCCAGACTTCCTTGTAGTCGTGGAAGGCGAAGCCGGTGTTGACGATGCCGGCCGCCGGCACCAGGGTCGAGAGCACCACGCTGGCCTGGTTGAAGAACTCCACGCCTTGCGGATGCGGTCGATGGCTTCCTGCGCACGCTTGTTGACGGGGTGCGATGGATCCTGGCCGGTGGCGAACTTGTAGTTGAACTCGGCGGCGTTGGCGTTGCGTGTGGCGATGGAAAACAGCGGCAGGGCCGCCCCCACGGCGCCGGCCTTGAGCAGCTGGCGGCGACGCATGGCGGGTTGGCCAGGTTTGCTGTGGTCTTGGGTCATGTCTGGTCTCCTGTTTGTTCTGGTGTTGCCGGCCAGGCCGGCATGGTGATGGGAATGGCTTAGTGGATCAGCATGCCGCCATTGACGTCCAGCGTGATGCCGGTGCAGTACTGCGACAGGTCGCTGCCCAGGAACACGCAGGCGCCGCCGATATCCTCGGCACGGCCCAGGCGTGCCAGGGGAATGGTCTCGGCGATTTCGGCCTTCTTGTCCTCGGTGAGCTTGCCCTTGATGATGTCGGTGCCGATCAGGCCGGGCGTAATGCTGTTGACGCGGATGCCTTCCGGCCCGAACTCGCGCGCCATGGCGCGCGCCAGGCCCAGTACGCCGGCCTTGGCCGCCGAATAATGCGGGCCGCCCAGGATGCCGCCGCCGCGCTGGGCCGACACCGAGGAGATGCAGACGATGGAGCCACTCTTCTGCGAGCGCATCGCCGGCAGCACTGCCTGCGACATGTAGAGCGTGCCGCGCAGGCTCACATCCAGGATGCGGTCATAGTCGCTGCCGGTGATCTCCAGCGTCTTGACCGGCTGGGTGATGCCGGCGTTGTTGACCAGGATGTCGATGCGACCGAACTGGCGCACGGCCTCGGCGGCAGCAGCCTCGCAGGAGGCCTTGTCGGTGACGTCGGCGACCAGGCCCAGATGGCCCTCGCCCAGGCGTGCGGCAGCCCCGGCCGGATCGGCCTGGGCCAGGTCGAGCACTACCACGCGGGCACCCTGGGAAGCCATCAGGCGCGCCGTGGCGAACCCCAGACCGTTGATTCCTGCACCGCCGGTGATGACGGCGACCTTGTCCTTGAGCAGCATGTCGAATATCTCCAGAAAATTGCGTTCGGTTGCGGAACACTGGAGACAACGCGGGTGCTGCAATGCAGCGGCGAGGCGATATGCCCATGTCTCCGTTATTGTTCTTGAGGTGCATGGTCGAACTTTCCTCGCCTGACGACAAGCGAAGTCTCGTCATGTTAAAGTGAAGAATCATCATCTTAGCCACAGGGCCCAGCTATGGCTGTTCTGCCGCCGCTTCCCAATCTCCAGGCCTTCGAGGCCGTCGCGCGGCGCAAGAGTTTTGCCCTGGCGGCGGCCGAGCTGCACCTGACGGCCTCGGCGGTGAGCCACCAGGTGGCGCGGCTGGAGTCCTATCTCGGGATCCGGCTCTTCGAGCGCAGCGCGCATGGCGTGCGCATCACCACCGCCGGTGAGACCTACCTGACCCGCATCCAGGGGGCCATTTCGGCCATCACGGCCGCGTCCATGGACGTGCGCCAGGGCGTGAGCAATACCCTCTACATCCATTCCGCGCCCAGCATCGCCAGTCTGTGGCTGATGGCCCGCCTCAACGACTTCGCGCGCAGCTATCCCGAGATCACGTTCAACCTGTCGGCAGCCCATTCCATGAGCAATTTCGAGCTGGGCGAGGTGGATATCGATATCCGCTACGGCGTTCCCAACTGGCCGGGCCTGGTGGTGGAGCCCTTGTTCGAGGAACGGGTCGTGCCGCTGGCCAGTCCGGCTTTCATCCGCGAGCACAAGCTGAAAACTCCCGCCGACCTGCAGGGCGTGAAACTGATCCGCAGCAATGTGAGCGTGGTGCAGTGGGCCGACTGGTTTGCCGAATTCGCCGACGTGCGTCCGCCCGAGCAATTCCCGGTGCGCTTCGACCGCGCCCAGATGTCACTGGACGCGGCCACGCAAGGACTGGGCGTGGCCCTGGAAAGCGCGACCATTGCCGCGCGTCATATCGAGGAAAAAAAACTCAAGCCGATCTTCGGCCTGGAGCGGGCGATCAAGGTCAAGCCGCACTTCGCCGTCTATCCGGCGCACCATGCGCGCCGTCCGGCGGTGGCGGCCTTCCTGGAGTGGCTGCGCGAGCAGGCGGGCAGCCAGCCCTAGCGCGTATCCTGCTGCCGGGCGATCTCGCGGCGCTTCATGGCAAGGTAGTCGTCGCGCCCGACTTCGTGCAACTGGCGGGGGTATTGCTCGGTGGCGTCGTACCAGCGTGCCAGGCGGGTTTCCAGCCGTTCTGCCGGGGCGGCCTGGAGGCTGGCCAGGTAGGCGTCGATGGCCAGGTAATAGCGCATGGTATTGCGTTCCACCGTGGCGCGGCTGCCGTTGATGTATTGCGGCTGGCCGTCGGGATTGCGCCTGAGCACGCTGAAGCCGACCTTGTCACGGCCTGCCGTCATCAGGTAGGCGCGCAGCGCCAGCTTGCTGGCCATGCCATAGGAATAGGCATAGCCGAAATGGAGGAAGGAACGTTGTTCGTCGAGGGCGATGGCTTCGATGCCGATGCGGTAGTCGGCGGTGCCCAGCGGCCCCTTGTCCGCCTGCATGGACGAGGAAAAATAGTCGCTGCCAGCGGCGCCGCCGCGATAGCGCAGGTCGACGCGGTAGGTGTCGTCCAGTTCCTGCTCGGTCTTCTTGCCGACCTGCATGCGCAAGAGCGGCTGGCCACCCTGGTCGAGCAGGCGGCAATACTTGGTATTGAGATGCAGGATCAGGATGTCGCACCAGTGGGTCGGGCTGTCGAGCGCGGCACGTACCTGGGCGAAGGGATAGGGCAGTACGACATAGATGTCGCCCTTGACGCTGCCACCGTCCTCGCTGGAGTCCAGGTAGAGCGGGCGGTGGTAGGCATTGTCGGCCAGCTGGCTCTGCAATTGCGCAAAGCGCGCCTGCAGTGCCGCTGCACCGGCCGGGGTTTGCGCCTGGGCCGGCAGGGGGAGCAGGGTAGCCGGCAGCGCCAGCGTGGCGCACAGTGCCAGCCGGGCAGCAAGCCGGGTTGCAAGTCTAGGCAGGGCAGATCGCAATGCAGCCTCCTTTCTTGGTCTTGCCAGCTTGAGTCTACAACAGGCGCGCCCAGATGCTTGCGCCGAATTCCTTCATGCGCTCGCTGATGGGGCGTTGCTCCCATTGTTCCCGTGTGATCTCGCGGGAGGCATCAAGATCCCGGTCGAACATCGCTTTCACCTGCGCACCGAATGGCGGGCTGAGGATGACGGCATTGATCTCCTGGTTGAAGACGAAGCTGCGCCAGTCCAGGTTGGTCGAGCCGATGGTGGACCAGACCCCGTCGATGACGGCGGTCTTGGAGTGCAGCAAGGCATCCTGGCGTTCGAAGATGCGCACGCCGCCTTCGAGTAGCTCCTGGTAGAAGGAACGCGAGGTGTAGAGCACCAGCGCGGAATCGCTGTGGGAGGGCAGGATCAGGCGCACGTCGACGCCGCGCCGTGCGGCGTTCTTGAGCGCCTCGCGCAATTGCGGATCGGGCACGAAGTAGGCGTTGGTGAGATAGATCGAGCGTTCGGCATGCTGGATGGCCGAGAGGAAGGTGGCGTAGATGACGCTGTAGGGATCCTCGGGCGAGCTGCCGATGGCGCGCACGATCTCGCTGCCGGCCGGTGCAACGGTGGGGAAGTAGGCGTGATCACCCAGGTCGGGGCCGCGCTGGCGCTGCCAGGTAGCGATGAAGAGCTTCTGGAACTCCAGTGCCACCGGGCCATCGATGCGTACCTGGGTATCGCGCCAGGGGATCTGTTCGCCCTCCTTGTCCAGCTGGGGTTTCTTGCGGCGCGTGCTGAAGGAGCCGCTGGCATAGACACTGCTGATATTGATGCCGCCGACGAAGGCGGTCTTGCCATCGACCACCAGCAGCTTGCGGTGGTCGCGCTGGTTGACGGCCCAGTCCCGGCGTACCTGGGTGGGATTGAGCGGGTTGTATTCCAGCACATTGACGCCGGCATCGATCATGGGCTGGAAGAAGGCGCGCGGGGTATTGAGCGCGCCCACGCTGTCGTAGATCAGGTTGACCTGCACGCCCTTCTTCTGCATGGCGATGAAGAGCTGGGAAAACTGGCGCCCGACCTCGTCGTCTTCCATGATGTAGGTTTCCATGTTGACGTGGTGGCGCGCCGCCTGGATGGCCTGGGTCATCGAGGCATAGGTGGCCGGGCCGTCGATGAGCAGGGTCACCTTGTTGCCGGTGACCAGGGGCGCGCCGGTGATGGCGCCTTCGATGGCGACGTGGCGGTCCAGCAGGGTATTGTCGGCGTTCTGCTGGCGCAGCTTCTCCAGCGTGGCACGGGCCTGCTCGTCGGAGAGCACGCCGCGTCCCCCCTTCATCTGGATGCTGCGTGCCGATTGCGTGTCCATGTCGGGCACGATGGTGGGCAGGGAGCCGCAGCCGGCCAGCAGGGTGGAGAACAGCATGAGCAGGAGCAGCGCGCACCAGCTCCGGGAGTTGGTCTTGTTGTTGGTCATGGCAGGATCCCGAGGTCAGATACTGTGCGGGCCAGTATATGACGGCGAACCGGCGCATGGCGCGCGCACGGCGCTGTCCTACAGCACAAAGCGGGGGCAGCCTACAGGAGGCTGTGGCATGGTTGCCAGCGGGGTGGGCGGCGGGGAGACGCGAACGCAGCTCCCCGGAGGAACAACTCAGTAGACGTCGCGGCGATAGCGGTTCTGCTCGATGAGTTCGTGCAGGCCGGCCTCACCCAGCACGGCACCGAGTACGGCGTCGACGCCGGCGGCCATGCCATCGAGGCTGCCGCAGACATATAGCACCGCGCCCTGTTCCAGCCACTGGCGCAATTCGGCCGAGGCCTCGCGCAGGCGATCCTGCACATAGATGCGCTGCGCCTGGTCGCGCGAGAAGGCCAGGTCCAGGCGGGCCAGCTGGCCTTGCTGCAGCCATTGTTCCAGTTCGGCCTGGTAGAGGAAATCGTAACGGGCGTTACGTTCGCCGAAGAGCAGCCAGTTGCGTCGCTGCCCGGCCTGGATGCGCGCGCGCAGGTGGCCGCGCAGGCCCGCCATGCCGGAGCCGTTGCCGATGAAGATGGCCGGCACGTCGCCCTCGACCGGGGCGAAGCCCGGGTTCTCGCGCAGGCGCACCTGCAGCGGGGCGCCGATCTCGGCGAACTCGGTCAGCCAGCCCGATGCCAGCCCCAGGCCATCCTCGTGGCGGACCTGGCGCACCAGCAGATGCAGCGCGCCATCCTGCGGCACCGAGCCTACCGAGTAGGTGCGCAACGCCAGCGGCTGCAACTGGTCGGCCAGGGACTGGGCATCGCTATCGGTGGTCGGGTGCAGGGGCAGCACGCTGCGTGCAAGGACTTCAGCCAGCGTACTCTGCACGCCCTGGTAGCGGACCGGCGTGGTGCCGTCCAGGTGCAGGCGTTGCAGCAGCAGGGCGATACGGTCCGGCGCATGGCGCGGCATCACGTCCAGCAGTGCGCCGGCCTGCCAGGGCGGCAGCGGGCCATCCTGGATACGCAATGCGAGATGGAAGATGGGGGCGCCCTGGCTGCCCGTGTTCAGGGGGAGGCGGTCGGTGAGCGTCCACGCTTGCCAGTCCGGGTCGCTGGCGGGCAGGACATCGCCCAGCGCCGCCTCCAGGCCCTGTGCGGCCAGCTGGCTGTCCCACTTGCGCAGGGCTGTGCTGTCCATGCGATCGACTTCCACCAGCGGGAACAGCGGCCTGGCGCCACACTGGCGCAAGCCGTGGTCCAGCGTATGGCCGAAGCCGCAGAAGCTGGCGTAGTGACGGTCACCCAGCGCCAGCACGGCGTACTGCACATGCGCCAGCGACTGGCCGGCGGCCTGGCGCAGGCGGCGCTCGAAGCCGCGCGCGCTGTCGGGGGCCTCGCCTTCGCCGAAGGTACTGGCGATGACGAGGATGCGCGGATAGTGGCGCAGCGTCTCGGGCGTGACCTGGGCCAGCGCCTGCAGGGTTACGGCGATGCCGCTGCGGCGCAGGCGCGCGGCGGTGTGCAGGGCGAGGCGCTCGGCCTGGCCGGTCTGCGAGGCATAGGTCACCAGCAACTGGCCATCATTGGCAGCACCGGCGGCGCCGGATTCCCCCAGCGCAGCGCGCTCGGCGCGCAGCGCGGCTTTCTTGCGGCGGCGGTCCAGGTACAGCATCCAGCCGGTGATGCCGAAGAGCGGCATCATCAGGCTGGCGATGGCCATGATGATGCGGCCGGGCAGGCCGAAGTAGGTTCCCATGTGCAGGGGGTAGATGGCGGCGATGAAGCGAGCGCCGGTGCTCTTGTCTTCGTAGCGTTCCAGCTGCTTGATCTCGCCGCTTTGCGGCAGCACCACCATGCGGCTGCGGGCGCGTTCATGGGGGGCGTCGTGGCCGAGGAAGAAGATCTGCACCGGCTGCGTCCCCTGTTCGGGCAGGCGCAGTTGCGCGCTTTGGTAGTCGGGCGCCTTGGAGAGGAAGGCCTGCCAGGCCTGCGTCAGTTCCAGCGGGACGGGGGCGCCCTCATCCTTCTTGCCATTTCCTTTGCCGCCACGCTGCATCGGTGCTCCCTTGCGGCTCTCGCCGGCGAGGGTATTGACACCCTCCTTGAACCAGTCCAGCGCCCAGTAGGCGCCGGTGGTGGCGAAGATCACGTACATCACCAGCGACCAGGTGCCGACCACCGAATGCAGGTTCCACAGGAAGGAGCGGCCCTGCAGCTGGAAGTCCAGCCGCAGCCAGGCCCGCAGCGACAGGGGCCGGCGCGGCCAGCGCAGGTACAGGCCTGACAGCGCCAGGGTCAGCAGGCACAGGACCAGCGTCCCCAGCACGATCTTGCCGATCTCGGTGGGCAGCAGCAACCAGCGGTGGAAGCGCTCGATGATCTCGAAGAATTCCTGGCCCGTCACCGGCGCCAGCAGCGCGCCGGTATAGGGATCGGCATAGCGCGCCTGGCCGCGCCGCTCGCCCGGCGGCGGTGCGAACACTACGCGCACCGACGCGCCGGGTTCGGTGCTCAGGCTCATGGTGGTGACGCGCCGGCCCGGTTCGGCCGTGCGCAACTGCTCCAGGATCTGCTGCGGCGTGAGGGTTTGCTGCTGGCGCACCTGGACGTGGATCACGCCGGGACTCAGGGCGTCCATGATTTCCTCGCGGAAGGCCAGCATCGCGCCGGTCGCGCCGATGGTCATCAGGACGGTGCCGGCGGTGATGCCGATGAACCAGTGGAGTTGGAACCAGATCTTCTTGAACATGCTGTCGGAATGGCGGGTGGCCTGCGCCTCTGGGCGCTATCTGTTTATCTTCCGTGCCGGGAAGGGGACTCGGCCGGGCGGGTGGAGCGTCCGCTATTATAAATCAGATGAAAATGATTCTTATTGGTGTTTGAGGATCTTCAACCCGCATCCATCCAGCAATCCGGATTTTCCTTGTGGAAATCAAAGCCTTTCGTCTGCTAGCCTGTTCTCAGTCCAGGATCATCCTCAACATCGCCCGCGTCAGCCCGCTCTGTGCGTCGGCCGCCACATCGATGATGCTCAGGTGATGTGCCTGCGGCGCCTCGACCACCTCCACCGCATGCCCCGACTGGCGCAACGCGGCGGCATACGTATCGCGCTGGCGCAGGAATTCCTCGGACTCCTGGCCACCGGCGCAGAGCAGGGCACGCACGCCGTCGGGCATGGCCAGCTGCAGCGGGCTGGCCTGCAGCGCATCCGAGGGCGACAGGTGCAGGGCCTCGTTGAGATAGGACAGCCGGATCGGTTCCAGGTCGTAGATGCCGCTCAGGCCGCAGAGGCCACGCACCGGTGCCGCGCGCAAGGCGGCGATCAGCGTGGCCAGGTGGGCGCCGGCCGAGTGGCCCATGAGCCAGATGGCATTGGCGTCGAAGCGCAGCGCGCCGGCCTTGGCGTGCAGCATGCGCAGCGCCCGGCCGCAGTCGGCGGCGATGTCACCCATCCGCACCTGGGGCGCGAGTCGGTAGTTGATCAATGCCACATTGATGTCCTGCTCCAGGTAGGGCAGGGCCAGGTGGCTGAACTGGTGCTTGTCCAGCGAACGCCAGTAACCGCCGTGGATGAAGACCAGCAAGGGCCGGCCATTGTTGGCGCCGGGAAAGAAATCCAGGCTCTGCAGCACGTCCTCGCCATAGGGCAGGTCGGCCAGATGCGGGTGCGCGCGGCGTGCGGCACGGCCGGCCTGGTCGAAGCGGTCGAAGTAGTCCTGGAAGTCGGCGACGCGCTGGCGCACGTTGTATTGCAGGTCCAGCGCTTCGCGGGTGTAATCACGGTAGATCTTCATGGCCTGGGGTCTCCCTTGTTCTGCGTTGGCGGCATCTTGCTGGGGCTTGCGGCTTATTCTGCGAAATGCTCCGAAATGAAACCGCGCAGCCAGACATTGCCCTCATCCTGATTGTAGCGGCGATGCCAGAACATGTTGGTCTGCAAAGAGGGCAGGCGCAACGGCGGCTTGATGTAGCGCAGGCCGAACGGTGTCGCCGCGCTCTCGGCCAGCTTGCGCGGCACCGTCACCACCAGTGCGGTGGTGCTGACGATATACGGCACGGCCGTGAAGTGCGGTACCCGGAAGCGCACGCGCGGCAGGATGCCGGCCTTCTCCAGGTTCTGGTTGATGCGGTCGTAGGGGCTTTCCTGCGAGGACACCATCAGGTGCTCGGCCGCCAGGAAATCCTTCAGGCTCACCTCGCCGCGCCGGTCCAGCGCATGGCCCAGGCGGAACATGCTGACGTACTCCTGGCGGAACAGTCGCCGCTGGTACAGGGCGCCCGAGACATTGTCGAAGGCGCCGATGGCCAGGTCGACCCGGCCCGACTCCATCTCGCTCTTCAAGTCGATGGCACCAGCACGCACAGTACTGATGCTCACCCCCGGCGCCACCCGCGCGCAGGCCTCGATCAGCGTAGGCATGAAATAGACCTCGCCGACGTCGGTCATGGCGATGGTGAAGTGGCGCTGGCTGGTCTGGGGCGAGAAACCTTCCTGCACATTGAGCGCCCGTGCCACATGCTGCAGCGCCGCAGCCACCGGCTCGGCCAGCTGCGTGGCCAGTGGCGTGGGCTGCATGCCCTGTGCGGTGCGCACGAAGAGCTCGTCACCGAAGCTGCGCCGCAGGCGCGCCAGCGCATTGCTGACTGCCGGTTGTGACAGGCCCAGGCGGCGTGCCACCGAGGAGATCTGGCGTTCCTGGAACACTTCCTGGAAGACCACCAGTAGGTTGAGGTCGATATCGCGGGGTTCGATGAGGGGCATGGTTGTGCAGCAATATTCACGAAATGAATGGATTGTATTTTTGCATTTATATCGTAAAAGAAGGGGGATTGCACTACAGTGTCAGCGCCATAGGAACAAGAATTTCCTAGCACCGTTCGGCCTCATCCTGTGAGCACATCGGGCAAGAAAACCAGAAAAATCCAAGTCCAAAAGACGAAAGACAGAAGAGGAGAAACACAATGAGCAACCACATCCGTGGCGCGCTCCCCATGGTCAATGTCGACCAGGTGGTGGAGCAGGGCCAGTTAGGCGCATTCCAGTACAGCCTGCTGCTGCTGTGCGGCCTGTGCCTGATCATCGACGGTTTTGACGTCCAGGCCATGGGCTACGTGGCCCCGGCCATCATCGCCGACTGGGGCGTGAGCAAGGCCAGCCTGGGTCCGGTGTTTGGCGCGGGCCTGTTCGGCATGCTGCTGGGCTCGCTGGTGCTGACGCCGGTGGGCGACCGCTACGGCCGCCGTCCGGTGCTGATCGTCTCCACACTGTTCTTTGCCGCCTGCATGCTGGCCACGCCCCTGGTCACCAGCCTCGACCAGCTGCTGATCGTGCGCTTCATCACCGGCTTCGGCCTGGGCAGCATCATGCCCAATGCGATGGCGCTGGTGGGTGAGTTCAGCCCGTCTTCCTCGCGTGTCACGCGCATGATGCTGGTGTCCTGCGGCTTTACCGTGGGCGCTGCTGCCGGAGGGTTCGTGAGCGCCGCGCTGATCCCGGCCCATGGCTGGCATGCGGTGTTCTGGGTCGGTGGCGCGGTGCCGCTGGTGCTGGGCCTGGCCATGCTGGCCTGGCTGCCCGAGTCGATCCAGTTCCTGGTGCTGCGTCGTCGTCCGCGCCAGCAGGTGACGCGCTGGCTGCGCAAGCTCGACCCCACTGTCGTGATCGATGAACAGACCCAGATCGTGGTCAAGGATGCCAAGGCCGAAGGCATGCCGGTGGCCGAGCTGTTCCGCGATGGCCGTGCCGGCGTCACCCTGCTGCTGTGGCTGATCAGCTTCATGAACCTGATCAACCTGTACTTCCTGTCCAACTGGCTGCCCACCCTGATCCGCGACGCCGGTTACTCCACCAGCATGGCGGTGCTGATCGGCACCTCCCTGCAAGTGGGCGGCGTGATCGGTACGCTCTCGCTGGGCCGTTTCATCAACCGCTTCGGCTTCACCCGCGTGCTGGGCGTGTGCTTCCTGCTGGCCTGCGTGTCGATCGCGCTGATCGGCAAGGTGGCGACCGTGCCGGCGCTGCTGTTCGTCACCGTCGTGGTGGCCGGATTCTGCATCGTCGGTGGTCAGCCGGCCGTCAACGCGCTGGCCGGTACCTACTATCCGACCACGCTGCGTTCCACCGGCATCGGCTGGGCGCTGGGCATCGGCCGCATCGGCTCGGTGGTGGGCCCGGTGATCGGCGGCCAGCTGATCGCCCTGCAGTGGACCAATGGTTCGCTGTTCTTCGCCGCCGCCGTGCCGGCACTGATTTCGGCGCTGACCATCGCGCGCCTGCATCGCACTTCCCGAGGAGCCCCTGCATGAATACCATCGTCGATTCTTCCGTCAGCCATGCTGTCGAGACCCGTGGCTACCAGTCCGGCTTCGGCAACGAGTTCGCCACCGAAGCCCTGCCGGGCGCCTTGCCGCCGCACCAGAATTCGCCGCAGCCAGGGCAAGCTGGTCAGTCATTTCGATGACGTGGCGCCGCCGCCCAACCAGCTGCGCTGGGACCCGCAACCCATGCCCAGCGCCCCCACCGACTTCGTCGAGGGCCTGGTCACCATGGCCGGCAATGGCTCGCCGCAAGCCCAGAGCGGCTGCGCCATCCACCTGTACGCGGCCAACCGCTCGATGACCGACCGCTTCTTCTATTCGGCCGATGGCGAAATGCTGATCGTGCCGCAGGCCGGTCGCCTGCAATTGCGTACCGAGATGGGTGTCATCGAGATCGAGCCGCAGGAGATCGCCGTCATCCCGCGTGGCGTGCGCTTCCAGGTGCGCCTGCCGGACGGCGAGGCACGCGGCTACGTCTGCGAGAACTTCGGCGCGCTGCTGCGCCTGCCCGACCTGGGACCGCTGGGCTCCAACGGCCTGGCCAATCCGCGCGATTTCGCCACGCCCCATGCCTGGTACGAAGACCGCGAGGGCGACTTCAGGCTCATCGCCAAGTTCGGCGGCCATCTGTGGCAGGCCAGGATCGGCCATTCGCCGCTGGACGTGGTGGCCTGGCATGGCAACTACGCGCCCTACAAGTACGACCTGCGCCATTTCAACACCATCGGTTCGATCAGCTACGACCATCCCGATCCATCCATCTTCCTGGTGCTGCAGGCGCAAAGCGATACCCCGGGCGTGGATACGATCGACTTCGTGATCTTCCCGCCGCGCTGGCTGGCCGCCGAGAATACCTTCCGCCCGCCCTGGTTCCACCGCAACGTGGCCAGCGAATACATGGGCCTGATCACCGGCCAGTACGACGCCAAGGAAGGCGGCGGCTTTGTGCCCGGCGGCGGCAGCCTGCATAATTGCATGACCGGCCACGGACCGGATGCGGCCACCTTCGAGAAGGCCAGCCACATCGATACCCGCCAGCCCAGCAAGGTCGATCACACCATGGCCTTCATGTTCGAGACACGCAACATCCTTTGCCCGACGCGCCATGCGCTGGAATCGCCGACCTTGCAAGGCGACTACCAGGACTGCTGGCTGGGCATCCAGAAGAACTTCAACCCGGAGCGCGCATGAGCCTGCCTAGCCTGACACTGAACGAAACCCACGACACCGACCTGCGCAGCTGGGTCGATAGCGCCAATGCCGACGCTTGTCCCTTCCCGATCCAGAACCTGCCCTATGGCGTGTTCCGCCGCAGCGGCGGCGAAGAGGTGCTGCGCGCTGGCGTGGCCATCGGCGACCAGATCCTGGACCTGCCGGCCGCCCAGGCCGCCGGCGCCTTCTCGGGCTTCGACGAGGCGACCCGCCACGCCGCCCATGCGGCCTGCGCCGGGTCCACCCTCAATGCCCTGATGGCGCTGGATCCGGCGGCCTGGTCGGCGCTGCGCCTGGCGCTGTCGCGCCTGCTGCGCACCGGCTCGCCGCACCAGACCGAACTGGCCGCATGCCTGGTGCCGCAGGCCCAGGCCGAGTATGGTGTGCCGGCCGCCATCGGCGACTACACCGATTTCTACACCTCGATCCACCATGCCACCACGGTAGGCAAGCTGTTCCGTCCCGACAATCCGCTGCTGCCCAACTACAAGTGGGTGCCGATCGGCTACCACGGCCGCGCCTCCTCGATTGCGGTCTCGGGCCAGCAGTTCCGCCGTCCGGTCGGCCAGACCCGTGCGGCAGATGCCGAGACCCCCAGCTTCGGCCCCTGCAAGCGGCTGGACTATGAACTGGAGATCGGCATCTTCATCGGCGGCGGCAATGCGCTGGGTGAGCCGGTGCCGATGAACCAGGCCGAGGACAAGGTGTTCGGCCTGTGCCTGTTGAACGACTGGTCGGCGCGTGACGTGCAGGCCTGGGAATACCAGCCGCTGGGCCCCTTCCTGTCCAAGAGCTTTGCCTCCACCATCTCGCCCTGGATCGTCACGCTGGAAGCACTGGCCCCGTATCGCTGCAGCTGGAGTCGCCCCGACGGTGATCCGCAGCCGCTGCCCTACCTGGATGCGCCCACGCTGCGCGAGACCGGCGCCATCGACCTGCAACTGGAAGTGCTGATCCAGACTGCCGCCATGCGCGCGGCAGGACAGCCGGCGCAGCGCCTGTCGCTGTCCAACTATCGCGATGCCTACTGGACCGTGGCGCAACTGGTGGCGCACCACACCGTCAATGGCTGCAACCTGCGCCCGGGCGACTTCCTGGGTTCCGGTACACTGTCCGGACCGAAGCCCGATGAAGCCGGTTCGCTGCTGGAGCTGAGCGCCGGCGGCAAGTCGCCCATCACCCTGGCCGGTGGTGAGAAGCGCGTCTTCCTGGAAGATGGCGACACCATCGTCATGCGTGCCGTGGCCCGTCGCGATGGCTTGCCGCTGATCGGTTTCGGCGAAGTGGCCGGTACCGTGCTGCCGGCGCGCCTGCTGGCCTGAGACAACATTCTTTGTCGGAGGAAGAAAGAGGATGACAACCCTGTTCGGCTATTTCCGCAGTTCGGCGTCCTATCGCGTGCGCATCGCCCTGAACCTCAAGGGCGTGGCCTACGACACGGCGCCGGTGCATCTGCTCAACCAGGGCGGGGAGCAGTTCCTGCCCGCCTTCACGCAATTGAACCCGCATTCGCTGGTGCCGGTGCTGGCCGATGAAGGCCGCCACCTGACCCAGTCGCTGGCGATGCTGGAATACCTGGAAGAGCGCTACCCCATGCCCTCGCTGCTGCCCGGCGACGCCGGCCAGCGCGCCCACATCCGCGAGCTGGCGCTGGCGATTGCCTGCGAGATCCATCCGCTCAACAACCTGCGCGTGCTGCGTTATCTCAAGCACGATCTGGGCGTGGAAGAGGAACAGAAGAACGCCTGGATCCAGCACTGGATCAAGCTTGGCTTTGCCGCGCTGGAGCAGCAACTGGCGGGCGACACCACGCGCGGCCATTTCTGCGTGGGCGATGCCCCCACCATGGCCGATTGCTGCCTGGTGCCGCAGATGTTCAATGCGCGCCGCTTCGAGGTGGACATGGCACCCTATCCGACGCTGTGCGCCATCGAGGATGCCTGTAACGCCTTGCCTGCCTTCCAGCAAGCCCACCCCTCGCAGCAGCCTGACGCTGCCTGACGTGGCCTGATCAGCCCTGCTGGCGCCGTGGTACCAGCAGGTTGCCGGTCATGATCAGCACCGCTTCGTCGTGCTGGTTGTAGGTGGTCACGCGATGGTTGAGGAAACCCTGCCTGGGCTTGGACTGCGAGGTCTTCAGGCCCAGCACTTCGACGTCGAGCCGTAGCGTATCGCCCGGCCGGGTCGGACGCGGCCAGCGGAATTCATCGAAGCCGGCACCGATCAATCCCCCCTCGATATCGAGCGTATCCACCAGCAGGCGCATGGTCAGCGCGGCCGTGTGCCAGCCGCTGGCGGCCAGGCCACGGAAGAAGGTCTGCTGCGCGGCGGCCTCGTCGAGGTGGAAGGGCTGCGGATCGTACTGGGTGGCGAATTGCTTGATGGCGTCAGCGTCGACCGTGATGGTGTGCGGCGAGCTGAAGGTCTGGCCTGGCTGGAAATCCTCCAGGAACATGGGCTGGTTCACGACGTCTCCCTGTCATTGTTCTATAAGGTGAATGCCCGCCGTGATCGCGTGATCCGGCGGGCATCCAGTATAACGACAATAGCGACAGTGACGACAATCACGCAGGCCATGCAGAGTTGCTGGCCGGCGGCCTGCACTTCATCAGGACTTGCTGTTGAGCTTGGCCAGCTGCTGGGTCAGGTAGCTCTGGCGCGACTGCATCCCCGCCAGCGTGACATTGAGGCGGTTGAACTGGTTGGTGTAGGTATCCTTGATGGTCTGCAGGCGGACATTGACCGCGCTCTGCTGGTCGGTCACCACCTTCAGGCTGGCCTGCAGGCCCTTGGTCTTGGTCGCCAGTGCGCCCGAATCGCCGACGATGTTGTCCATGAGCTTCTGCAGCTTGGGCAGTACCCCGGTCTCGGCCCCGAAGAGCTTGCTGACGGCATCGAAATTCTTGGTGGCCGCGGCGTTCAGCTTGGTCGCGTCCAGCGCCAGCGTGCCGTCCTTCTGGAACGAAATCCCCACCTGTGACAGGTTGGCAGCGCCGCTGCTGCCCAGCGCACCCAGCATGGTGCTGCGGATCTGGCCCATGAGGTTGAGCACGGTCGATTCCGAGGCCAGAGGCGAGTTGGTGTTGGCCTCTCCCTTGGTGGTGGACGGCGTCTGCTTGGTCAGGCTGGCGACCGCCTTGGCCAGGGTATTGTAGGCAGTCACGAAGGTGTTGGCGGCGGTAGAGAGCCCGCTGCTATCGTTGCTGATGGACAGCGTGAAGTTGTCGTTGGCGTTGGTGGTCTTGGACAGGTTCAGCGTCACGCCGGAAATGGCATCGGCCACCTTGTTGGTGCTGCTGGTGACAGGCACGCCATCGATGGTCAGCTTGGCATCCTGTGGCTTGGCCAATTGCCCCATGCTGCTGCCGGTCAGTGCGGCGTAGGTGTCGCTGCCGGTCAGCTTGACCGGATCGGTGCCGGTCGGCGTGAGCACCAGGTGGTTCTGCGAACCGTCGTTGCTGATGCTGGCGGTCACGCCGGCATTGGCATTGTTGATGGCCGCCATGACATCGTTGAGGCCGATGCTGCCGCTGCTATCGAGGTCGGTCGGGGTGATGGTGAAGGACTTGCTCCCCACCTGCAGCGCCAGGTTGCCGGTGGTGTAGGCCTGGTTGGGATCGACGCCGGCCGTGGTCACCGTGCCGCTGGGATCGAAACCGAAGACCGAATAGGCGCCCGTGCCGGTGATGCGCAAGGTATTGGTCGCGCCGCTTTCCTTGGCCGTCAGCACCAGGTGGTTGTTGGTGCCATCGCTGACGATGGAGGCATTCACCCCGGCATCGCTGGCGTTGATGGCATCGCGCACGCCGGCCAGGGTATTGGTCTTGGGCTGGATGATCGTGGTCGAGCCGCTCCCGGTCTTGATGGCCAGGATGCCGCCGTCGAAGGTGGTCCCCGGCGCGATCCCGCCCGAGGTGATCTTGGCCGTCTGCGCCAGCTGGCTGACGGCGATGTTGTACTGGCCGGCTGCGGCCTTGCTGGCATCGCGCGGCGCCTGGATCTGGGTCACCGTGCTGGCGCCCGGATTGGACGGGTCATAGGCCAGGGTGGAGAGGCTGTTGTTGGCGGTGACCTTGATGGTGTTGGCGGTGCCGCCGGCATTGGATTCCAGCACCAGGTGGTCGCCGCTGCCATCGGTGAGCACCGAGGCGGTCACGCCGGCCTTGGAGGCATTGATGGCATCGCGCAGGCCAGTGATGGTGGCATTGGCCTTGAGCGTGATGAAGGTGGGCTGGTCGGTGCCGACCTTGATCGCAATCGAATCGCCCGCATTGAACAGTTGACCGCTGGGGAAGCCGGCCGACTTGATCTTCTGGGCCAAGACCTTGGTCGATTCGTCGTTGTTGGTGTCGGCGGTGAACGGATCGGTGGTCAGGTTGCTGCCGGACCCGGCGTTGGAGATGGCCGTCTTCTGCGAGCTGAAGCTGGCCGCGCTCAACTGCTTGAGCGCGTTCTGGTAGGTCGTCATCGCATTCTTCAGGGAGCCATAGGCCGAGATGAGCGTGTTGAAGCCGCTCTCCCTGTTCTTCAGCGGCGTCAGGCGCGACTTGCTTTCGACCCCGACCAGCTGGTTGACCAGGGTCGTGACATCGAGCGGGCCTGCGGACGTTGAAATGGTGCCTGTAGAAGTTGCCATGGTGGAAGCCCCTGAATAATTGAAATATTTTGTTGTCTTTTAGGTATGCCGGTCACGGCCAGGCTTTACCTTTTTTGCACAATTCCAGTGCAATTCGCTGACAGAACGTCAGCTTTTGCAGAGGTTAACGGCAGTGGTTAAGAAATGTAAAGGGTAGTTTCGTGACCAATGGTGACTTTTATTTGGGGGGTTTATGGAGATTGGATGGAGATGGCGTAAATCCACACAAAGGAGGGGGATGTGCCATTGAAGTGCATTGTTTTTTGGCAATGCAGGAGGGGCGGCGCGGCGCAGATGGCCGGGCCGGAGGGGGGGCGAGGGAGTACTGAGACGGTACGGGGCGGACCGCTAGGACTGGATGAACTTTTCCAGCGGGTAGTGATGCTTGATGAAGGGCGACTTGATGACGATGTAGCTGAAGTACTTCTCGATGCGCAGGTTCTGTTCCAGCAGCGACTCGATCACGCTCTGGTAATGCACCACGCTGCGGGTCATGAACTTGAGCAGGTAGTCGTAGCCGCCGCTGACCAGGTGGCACTCGATGATCTCGTCGACATTGCGCAGATAGGCCTCGAACTTGGCGAAGTCCTCGCGCCGGTGGTCCGACAGGGTCACTTCGGTAAACACGATCTGCACGTCGGCCAGTTTTTCCAGGCGGATGTAGGCGCCATAGCCGCTGATGTAGCCGGCCTTTTCCAGACGCTTGACGCGGATCAGGCAGGGGCTCGGTGACAGGCCCACGGCATCGGCCAGGATCACATTGGTGATGCGGCTGTTCTGCTGCAGGTGACACAAAATCCTCAGATCGATCCGGTCCAGTTTCAACGCGCCGTTAGTCATCATCTTGCCTCGGTTATTCAAATCATCCGGCCCGCCCGTTTCTTCGTGAAGCGGGCGGGCCGGATGTTGTCAAACATTTTATACTCTCTGGCCTTGCTTGCCGTGTCCGGCAAGTACGCTTTTACAAGTACGGCCGATCCCGGCATCAGCGGACGGCCTGGCGTACCTCCGGTTGTGCCAGCACTTCATCAAGGATGGTCTTCAGGCGCGCGAACATGAGTGCGAAGTCATCCGGGGTAAAGCACAGTGCCGGCGCGAAGCCCAGGATGTTGTCGCCGAAGGCGCGGAACACCAAGCCATGCTTGTAGGCCGCCTGGAAGATGCGGTCATGCAGTTTCAGTTCGGGCGCGAAGCGGGTCTTGCCGGCCTTGTCGGCCACCAGCTCCAGCGCGCCCAGCAGGCCACGGCTGCGGGCGTCGCCCACCAGCGGATGTGCCAGCAGATCGCGCAGGCCAGCGGCGAAATGCGGTTCGACGCGCCGGCCGTTCTCCAGCAGGCCACCTTCCTCGTACAGGCGCAGCACTTCCAGCGCCACGGCGGCGCTCACCGGATGGGCCGAATAGGTCTGGCCATGGCCGACCACGGTGGTCAGCGGCGCGCCATCGGCAATGCCGCGATAGACGCGCTCCGACATCATCACCGCGCCCATGGGCGCATAACCGGCGGTCAGGCCCTTGGCCATCGTCATCAAGTCGGGCTGCACGTCTTCGTCCTGGCAGGCAAACATGGGACCGGTGCGGCCGAAGCCGGTGATGACTTCATCCACCACGAAGAGGATATCGAGTTCGTTGCAGGCCAGCTGCATGGCCTTGAGCCAGCCCTTGGGCGGCACGATCACGCCACCCGAGCCCTGGATGGGTTCGCAGAAGAAGGCCGCTACGCGCTCGGCTCCCAGCTCGGCCACCTTGCTGCGCAGTGCCTGCACCGAGGCGGCGATGATGGCGGCATCGTCGGCCAGTTCGCTGCGGTAGGGGTAGGGCGAGGGGATGTAGTGCTGGGTCGGCAGCGGCAGGTCGAAGTTGAAGTGGAAGTTGGGCAGCGCCGTCAATCCCGCGCCCACCGACGAGGAGCCGTGGTAGCCGCGTTGCAGGGCGATGAAATGCTTCTTCTGCGGCTTGCCGATGGAGTTGTGATAGTGCGTGATGTAGCGGATGGCGGCATCGACCGCATCCGAGCCACCCAGCGTGAAATAGACATGCCGCAGCGAGGCCGGGCTGATGTCCACCAGCTTCTTGGCCAGCAGGATGGCCGGTTCGCTGGCGAAATGGAAGTAGCCGGTGGCATAGGGCAGGCGCTGCATCTGCTCGGTGGCGGCGCGGATGACGCTCTCCTGGCCGTAGCCGGTGTTGACGCACCACAGGCCGGAGAAGGCATCCAGCAGTTCCTTGTCCTGGTGGTCGGTCAGGTAGGCACCACGGCCGGACTTGAGGATGATGGGCCCCAGTTCTTCATGCTCGCGGAAGCTGGCGACGGGGTGGATCAGGTGGCTGCGGTCGAGGGCAGCCAGGGTCGAGGTTTGCATAGAGGAGGACTCGCTGACGATGGCGTTGAACAAGGAAGTCCGCGCGGGCGGTACAACCGGCATGGAGTCAATGCTATTCCCCGGCCGTCGCGGCAACTGCGCAAGATGCGGGGGAGAAAAAGCATCTTGATGGGTTTTGCGGGCGGCCTTAGCATTTTCTGCTGCGGCCGCCTCGGGGGCGATTCAGCCCAGTGCCTGGTTGACGATGGAAAACAGCTGCATGCCCGCATCGCGCGCCGGTGGCGTGCCATGGCGCATGCGCGTGACGTGGTCCACGCAGGTCATGCCCAGCTTGTCGAACCAGGCCGGCAAGCCCGAGGAGGCAAACACGTCGATGCGCACGAAGGAATCCGAATAGGTATTGATCCAGTGCGCGATCAAGCCCTTGGCGCGCTCGGCGTCAGGCGCCACTACCGGGCCGATCACGCGACCATGGCCGAAGCGGCGCACCAACGCGAAGCCCAGCATCTCGCCATCACGGTCCAGGGCCACGCCTTCGGAAATCTCCAGCAGCGCCAGCAGCAGCTTGCTGCGGTCCATGCCGGTGGCGCGGGCATCCAGTTCCAGCAGGGTCGTCACATCGTTCTTGCCCATCGGACGCACACGTTCACCGGGCGGCAGCGAGACCAGTACCGGCTGCGCCGAGGCTCCCTGGAACTGGTGCAGCACATCTTCCTGCACGAAGCCCAGCTGCTTGTACAGCGGCATGCCGGCCGCCGTGGCATTGACCATGAGGCTGCGGCCATCGACCTGCTCGGCCACATGCTGCATGAGGCGCCGCCCCAGGCCGCGCCGTTGCAGTTCGGCCTGCACCAGCAGCATGCCGATGACGGCGTGGGACTGGCCGAAGGGGGTGCAGACCACCGAGCCGACCACGCGCAGCGGTGCCTCCGGTTGCGGGTTCTCCAGCAGGTAGCCTTGTCCCATCTGCAGCAGGAAATTCCAGTCGTCCAGCCGGTGCGGCCACTTGAACTGCAGCGAGAGGCGATGGCAGGCCCCCAGGTCATCCGGTTCCATGGCCCGCAGCGTCAACGCCGGCATCGGCGTGGCAGCAGTGGGGGCGGAGGGTGTCGACGGCGCTGGCATGATGACTCCTGTTGGGTTCGATGGATGCGCGGGCGGCCTGGCTTAGAGCTGGCCCTGACAGACGTACTTGATGTGCAGGTAATCGTCCAGGCCATGGACCGAGCCTTCGCGGCCATAGCCTGATTCCTTGACGCCGCCGAAGGGCGCGGCCTCGGCCGCCAGTGCCCCTTCGTTGACGCCGACGATGCCGCTTTCCAGCGCATCGGTGACGCGATGGATGCGGCGCACGTCGTTGGCATAGAAATACGCCGCCAGGCCGAAGGGCGTGGCATTGGCGGCGGCGATGGCGTCTTCCTCGGTGGCAAAGCGCGTCACCGGCGCCACCGGGCCGAAGGTCTCTTCGCTGCTGCACAGCATCTCCGGCCCGACATCGGCCAGCACGGTGGGTGCATAGTAGTTGTCGCTGGCATAGTCCGGGCCCTGCAGGCGCTGGCCGCCGGTGACCACGCGGGCGCCGCGCGCCACGGCATCGCGCACGTGCTGGTCGATCTTGGCGATGGCGCGGGCGTTGATCATCGGGCCGATCTGTGCGCCGGGGTCGGTGGCCGGCGCCACCTTCAGGGCCGCCACGCGCGCGCCCAGCTTCTCCACGAAGGCGTCATGCACGGCGTCTTGCACATAGATGCGATTGGGACTCACGCAGGTCTGGCCACCATTGCGGAACTTGGCCGCCATCACGCCGTCGATGGCCGCATCCAGGTCGGCATCGTCGAAGACGATGAAGGGTGCGTTGCCGCCCAGCTCCAGCGAGAGTTTCTTGAGGGTATCGGCCGACTGGCGCGCCAGGTGCTTGCCCACGGCGGTGGAGCCGGTAAAGCTGATCTTGCGCACGCGCGCATCGGCCAGCCAGGTGTCGACCACTTCGGGCGTGCGCTCGCGCGAGGCGGTGACGATATTGATCACGCCCGCCGGTACACCGGCTTCCTGGGCCAGCCTGACCAGCGCCAGCGAGGTCAGCGGCGTATCCTCGGCCGGCTTGCACACCACCGTGCAGCCAGCGGCCAGGGCCGGTGCGATCTTGCGGGCGATCATCGCCGCCGGGAAGTTCCATGGCGTAATGGCCGCCACCACGCCCACCGGTTCCCTCAGCGCCAGCATGCGGCGACCGCTGACCGGGGCCGGGATGACTTCGCCGTTGATGCGTGTGGCTTGCTCCCCGAACCATTCCACGTAACTGGCGGCATAGGCCACCTCGCCACGACCTTCGGCCAGCGGCTTGCCCTGTTCGCGCGAGATCAGGCGGCCCAGGTCATCCTGGTGGGCGATCAGCAGGTCATTCCAGCGCTTGAGGATGGCGGCGCGCTGCTTGGCCGGCGTGGCACGCCAGGCCGGGAAGGCCTCGGCGGCCGCATCGACGGCGGCACGGGCATCGGCGGCGCTGCCGTCAGGCACGGTGGCAAACACCTGGCCGGTGGCCGGATCGCTGACGGCCAGCTGGCGGCCGTCGCTGGCAGCGCGCCACTGGGCGCCGATCAGGTGGGCGCCGGGCAAGAGGTCCTGGCGCTGGAGGTCGAGTGAATTCATGGCGGGCAATCAGGTTGAAAAATAGACGGTTGAAGACTCAGGCCAGCTTGTCCTTGAGCTGGTAGTACAGGCCGATCACGGGCAGGAACCAGGGCGGCCCGAAGTGACCAGGAATGGCCGGCCACTCGCGTTCGGACCAGGGATTGGCGCGCTCGTCGCCGGCCATCACCTGTGCCATGCACTGGCCCATGTGGACCGACATCTGGGTGCCGTGGCCACTGTAGCCCATGGAGTAGTACAGGCCATCGCGCTGGCCGGCCTGCGGCAGGCGGTCGCGGGTCATGTCCACCAGGCCGCCCCAGCAGTAGTCCAGGCGCACCTGGCCCAGTTGCGGGAAGGTCTCGTGCAGGCCCTGGCGCAGGATCTCGCCGCTGGCCGCATCCGACTGCGGGCTGGAAATGGCAAAACGGGCGCGTCCACCGAAGACCAGCCGATGATCGGCCGTCATGCGGAAATAGTGATGGATGTTGGCTACCGTGGTGTAGGTGCGCTGCTGCGCCAGCAGGGCGGTGGCACGCTCGGCACCCAGCGGTTCGGTGACCACGATGAAGCTGCCGATGGGCACGATGCGGCGGCGCAGCCAGCCGAAGCTGCCATAGGCGCCATGACGGCTGGCACCGGTGGCCAGCAACACCTGCTTGGCCAGCACCGTGCCACGGGAGGTATGGACCCGGTGGGCGTGCGTGTCGCCGATGCGCTCCAGCCGCTTGACCTCGGTGCCGGTATGGATGGCCGCGCCCTGGCGCTCGGCGGCCACCGTCAGGCCATAGGCAAAGCGGCCCATGTGCATCTGCGCGCTACGCTTGTAGAGCAGCCCGCCGTGGAAGCGCTCGCTCTGCACCTCGGCGCGCACCTGAGCGGCATCGAGGATGGCCACGTCGCGGTCCACGCCATCGGCCATCAGGCGGTCGGCGCTGCGCTGCAGGGCCTCCATCTGGGCTGGCCGGGTCGCCAGCTTGAGCTTGCCATGGCGCAGGAAATCGCAGGCGATCTGCTCTTCCTCGACCAGGCGTGCCACGGTCTCGACGGCGTCGTCATAGGCGTGGTACCAGGCACGGGCGCGCTCCACGCCGACCTTGGCGGCGACCTCGGCATAGTCCACCGCCAGGCCGTTGTTGACATGGCCGCCGTTGCGCCCCGAGGCCTCGGCCGCCACGTGCGGGCCGGCTTCCAGCACGACCACGCTGGCGCCACGACGAGCCAGCGCCAGCGCGGCCGAGAGTCCGGTAAAGCCGCCGCCGACGATGGCCACATCGACCTGGGTCGGTAGCTCGCGTGTCGGGGAAATGTACAGCGGGGCCGAATCGGTCCAGTAGGATTCCAGCTTCATGGTCAGGGCAAGGAATGAAAAAGGTGGGTGGAAAGCCATCGGTCGCGCCGGGGGCGGACACAATGCGCCATGACATCGAGCATACGGCCATGCGGCAACCGGCGTGGCGCGAACTGCTGCGGCGCGGCGGCATGGCATGCCGTTCTCGCGCCGGGTTTCGGCATTTTGTTTGCCGGCATCGCGCCCATGACCGTTCTCAGTAGCCGCGCTGGCGGTCGATCAGGCCCAGCAGCGGCAGCCCGGCGCGGTGCCGTCGCAGGTTTTCCAGCACGGCATCGACGGCGCCGTCGGGCTGGGTCATGCTGGCGATGTGCGGCGTGATGACGATGTCGGGATGGCGCCAGAAGGGATGGCCGGCCGGCAGCGGCTCGGTCTGGCAGACGTCCAGCACGGCCGCGCTCAGCTGGCCGTCCTGCAGGGCCGCCAGCAGGTCGTCCTCGACCAGGTGGCCGCCGCGTCCCACGTTGACCAGCGCCGCGCCACGCGGCAACTGCGCGAACAGTTCGCGGCACAGCACACCGCGCGTGTCATCGGTGAGCGGCAGCAGGCAGATCAGCACGTCAGTGCGTGCCAGGAAGGTCGCCAGGCCGTCGCAGCCGCTATAGCAAGCTATGCCCTCGATCTGGTGCGCCGAACGGCTCCAGCCGGCGCAGGGGAAACCCAGTCCCTGCAACTGTTGCAGCACCGCCCGCCCGAGCATGCCCAGGCCCAGCACGCCGACCCGGCAGGCCGAGGCCGGGCGCACGCGACGCGCCTGCCAGACCTGCTGTTGCTGCTGGCGGGCGTAGTGGTGGCTGTCGCGGTGCAGGCCCAGCACCGCGTGGGTCACGTATTGCACCATGCCGGCGGCGATGCCGGGCTCGGTCATGCGTACCACCGGCAGCTGCGGCGGCAGGCCGGACATGTCGAACTGGTCGATGCCGGCGCCCACCGAGAACAGGATTTCCAGGTTGGGGAAGCGCTCGGCGATATCCTCGGGCGGCGTCCAGGCCGCCAGGTAGCGTACCTGGGCCGGATCGCCCTCATAGGGCCACAGGTGGAAGGGCAGCTCCGGCGCCTTCTGCGCAAAGAGCTTGCCCCATTCGGCGCCGCGTTCGAGGTCGGCCTTGTAGAGAAAAGTCATGATGTCCTGTGCGCCGGGGTCAGCCCAGCGCCTGGTTGATGAGGGAATAGGTGCGCCATTGCGCATCACCCGTGGGGGGCGTGCCACGGCACATGGTGACGACGTCGTCCACGCAGGTGAGGCCGATCTCCTGCAGCCAGTCGCGCAGGCCGCTGCGGCCGGGTACGTCGATGCGCAGGAAGCTGCCCGCAAAGGCGTTGACCCAATGGCTGATGAGCCGCTTGGCATCCTCGGGATCGGCGGCGATCACCGGGCCGATGACACGGCCGCGACCGAACTCGCGCAGCATCGCCACGCCCTTGACGCGGCCATCCTGTTCCAGCACGGCCACCTCGGCGAACTTGAGCAGGGCCAGCAGCAGGGCGCTGCGGTCCATGCCGGTGGCCTGCCGGTCCAGCGCCAGCAGGGACGGTATTTCCTCGTCGTGCAATGGCCGGATGCGCGCGCCGGATGGCAGGTCCGGGCGCGGTGCGTGGGCGCTGGCGCTCTGGTGCTGGCTCAGCGTATCAGTGACGCGGAAGCCCAGTTTTTCATAGAGCGGGCGCCCGGCCTCGGTGGCGTTGAGGATCACGTTGCGCGTGCCGGCATCGGCCAGCAATTGCTGCATCATGGCGCGACCCAGGCCCCGGCCCTGCAGGGCATCGCTGACGATGACCAGGCCCAGCGTGGCGTAGTCGCTGCCGAGATGGCACAGCATGCCGCTGCCGGCGACGGCGGCGCCAGCGTCGGTCTGTATGGCCCAGGCACGACTGACGGCGTAATGAAACTGCCAGTCCGCCAGCCGGTGCGGCCATTTCAGATGCTGGCTCAGGCCGTGGCAGGCCTCCAGGTCGGTGGCGCGCATGGGGCGCAGGGTGGTCTGCTGCGCCGGTACGGCCGGCAGCGTGCTTGCAGCTTGCATGAGGTCAATCCTTGAAGGGTCCAGTCCACAAGGCCATGGCACAGCATGGCCGGTCACCAGCGATGATGCCTCTTAAGAGCGGGGCGACGGTGGTTTTGTCAGGCGCGAATTCGCAATCTTATGGCGAGTTGGCCCCCGTTCTCGGCACAAAATTGGGCGGCTTCGGGATTAGCATGGATCGCCCGGCGAACTTGTCCCGCACCGATGTGCAGGCGATAGGCCGGCAAGCCGCACGGGCAGTAGTCAGCCGGCCACTGCACCAGCGTGGTGAAAATGCCCCAAAGCAGCGCGCCCGGCTCGCATTGCTGCACTGCTCGGCAAGCTATGCTGATTTGGCCTCCGAAAACACATGTTTCTGTTTCGCGGCCCGGTCAAAAAGGAATAAATCGCAGGTATCGCCATGTTGTAATCCTTCTCATGCTGTGAACCCGCAAACAGGCAAACAAGCCGTAGCCCTCGCAGGACCATTCCGGTGACGCGAACACTTTTTTGATAGGACGATTTTCCATGAGCACTTTCAAGCCCAAATTCATCACCTTTGATTGCTACGGCACGCTGACCCGTTTCCAGATGTCGGAAACGGCCCAGCGCATCTATGGTGATCGCGTCTCCGAGGCCGATATGCCTTTCTTCCTGCGCCAGTTCGCGGCCTATCGCCTGGACGAAGTGCTGGACCAGTGGAAGCCCTACGAACAAGTCTGCCGCAATGCCATCAGCCGCACCTGCGCACGCTGGGGCATCAAGACCAATGACGAGGAAACCGGTGCCTTCTACAAGGCCGTGCCGACCTGGGGTCCGCACGCCGACGTGCCGGCCGGCCTGTCCAAGGTGGCCAAGGAATTCCCGCTGGTGATCTTCTCCAATGCCGACGACAGCCAGATCATGCACAACGTCGAGCAGCTCGGCGCGCCCTTCCACAAGGTCTTCACCGCCCAGCAGGCGCAAGCCTACAAGCCGCGTCTGCGCGCCTTCGAATACATGCTCGACAATCTGAACTGCAATCCGGAAGACGTGCTGCACGTCTCCTCCAGCCTGCGTTACGACCTCATGCCGGCCTCCGACATGGGCATCAAGAACAAGGTCTTCGTGGCCCGTGGCCATGAGCCGTCGACCCCGCACTACGGCTATACCGAGATCAAGGACATCTCCGGCCTGCCGGGCGTGCTCGGTCTGTAAGTCAGTTTGACGGGAGCGCAGTGGCTCCCGCGTTGTCGGTATTGCCCCGGTGTCCTGGCGAGCTGGTATCAAGCTTGCGAGGAGGTCACCGGACCCTACAGGCGGCTTGCCCCTCCGGAGGGATCTGCAACAGCAGACGGCAGGGCAGGCCAGTGGTCTTCGTGGTTGAACTTTTATCGTGAGGCATTTCATGAGCAAGCAGGAAAACGGACGACATCCCGCAGAGGGACAGATCATCACCGGCGATACGCTGGAACACGCCCACGGCGGCTTTACCCGCCGCGACATGATGCGCACCCTGCTGGCTGGCAGCCTCATGACGGTAGGCAGCACGGGCCTCTTGACCGCCAGCGGCAGTGTCATGGCCCAGGCGGCCCAGACCGGCAAGCGTGGTGGCAAGATGCGCATCGCCACCCAGACCAGCTCCACCGCCGACACCCTGGATCCGGCCAAGACCGCGCACTCCACCGATTACACCCGCGTCCACATGTTCTACAACGGCCTCACCAAGCTCGATGGCAAGCTGGGTCCGCAGATGGTGCTGGCCGAGGAAATGCTGACCACCGATGCCATCACCTGGACGGTCAAGCTGCGCAAGGGCGTCAGCTTCCACGACGGCAAGCCGCTGGTCCCGGCCGACGTGGTCTATTCGCTCATGCGCCACAAGGACCCGGCCACCGCCTCCAAGGTCAAGGTGCTGGCCGACCAGATCGAATCGGTCAAGGCCAGCGGCCCCAACGAGGTGCAGATCAAGCTCACCAGCGCCAATGCCGACCTGCCGGTGATCCTGGCCACTGCGCAGTTCCTGATCATCCGCGACGGCACCACCAGCTTCGCCACCGCCAACGGTACCGGTGCCTTCAAGATCAAGGAATTCACCCCGGGCGTGCGCACCATCGCGGTTCGCAACGAAAACTACTGGAAGTCCGGCCTGCCCTACCTGGACGAGGTCGAGCTCTTCGGCATCCCCGACGAAGCCGCGCGCGTCAATGCGCTGCTCTCGGGCGACGTACACTGGATCAACGACGTCAACGCCCGCTCCACCGGACGCGTCAAGTCCACCCCGGGCTATACCGTCATGGAAACCAAGTCCGGCCAGTACACCGACCTGGTGATCCGCCAGGACGTGGCCCCGGGCAACAGCATGGACTTCACGCTGGGCATGAAGTACCTGCTGGACCGCGAGCAGATCAGGATGGCCGCCTTCCGTGGCTTTGCCGTGACCGCCAACGACCAGCCCATCGACCCGACCAACCGCTTCTACTTTGCTGGCCTGCCGCAGCGTCCCTATGACCCGGACAAGGCCAAGTTCCACCTGGAGAAGGCCGGCGTGCTGGGCAGCACCATCCCGCTGGTGGCCTCGGTGGCCGCCACCGGTTCGGTGGACATGGCCGTGCTGATGCAGCAGAGCGCCGCCAAGATCGGCCTCAAGCTCGACGTCAAGCGCGTACCGGCCGACGGTTACTGGTCCAACCAGTGGATGAAGGTGCCGGTGGGCTTCGGCAACATCAATCCGCGTCCCAGCGCCGACATCCTGCTGACCCAGTTCTTCAAGTCCGATGCGCAATGGAACGAGTCCGGCTGGAAGAACGCGCAGTTCGACCAGCTGGTGGTGGCCGCGCGCGGCGAGACCGACTTCGCCAAGCGCAAGCAGATGTATGCTGACCTGCAGACCCTGATCCATGAGAAGGCCGGCATCGGCATCCCGGTCTTCATCACCAACCTGGAAGGCATCAACAGCAAGGTCAAGGGCATCGATCCGGTACCGCTGGGTGCCTTCATGAACTACACCTGTGCCGAGTACGTCTGGCTGGACGCTTGAGCGGGACCTGGTTTGCCTTCGTGATTGAATCACCGTTCGACCTGAGTAGGCCCGTTTGGGCCGTATCGAAGGCGCGATGCCGCTACTCGGGTCGAACGGGATGAGATGTTCGCAACAGTTTTTGCAGCATCTGGATATCTCGTGCAGTGCAAGCGTAAGTCCCTGTGGTTCGTTACCGAGGATAGCTATGAATGGTATGGTCCTGCGTCTGATCCTGCGCCGCCTGTTGCAGGCAGCCCTGACGCTGTTGCTGGTGTCGGCCGGCATTTTCTTCATCACCAACCTGTTGCCGGGCGATGCCGCCCAGGCCGCGCTGGGCCAGGCCGCCACGCCAGAGACGGTGGCCGCGCTGCGCTTGCAGTACGGGCTGGACCTGCCGGCGCCGCTGCGCTATGCGCAGTGGCTGGGCAACCTGCTGTCGGGCAATCCGGGCATGTCGCTGGTCAATAACGTGCCGGTGGCGCAGATGATCGGCGGTCGCCTGCCGGCCTCGCTGATGCTGGCGGCGGTGACGGCGGCCGTGTCGGTGCCGCTGGCGCTGTTGCTGGGCATCGTCTCGGCCATGTACCGCGGCTCGACCTTCGACCGCGTGGTCACTGTTAGCGCGGTGTCGATGGTGTCGGTGCCGGAGTTCCTGGTGGCCACCGTCGCGGTGATGATCTTCGCGGTCAAGCTGCGCTGGCTGTCGGCCTTGTCGCACGCCAGCGACGCGGCTACCGTGGGCGCCTTCGTCAAGGCCTATGCCATGCCGGTGATGACGCTGTGCTGCGTGATCGTGGCGCAGATGACGCGCATGACGCGTGCGGCCGTGATCGACCAGCTGCGCTCCTCCTATGCCGAGATGGCGCTGCTCAAGGGTGTCAAGCGCACCCGCATCGTGCTGCGCCACGCCTTGCCCAACGCCATCGGCCCGATCGCCAATGCGGTCGCGCTGAGCCTGTCCTACCTGCTGGGCGGGGTGATCATCGTGGAGAGCATCTTCAACTATCCCGGTATCGCCACCCTCATGATCGATGCCGTGACCACCCGCGACATGCCGTTGGTCCAGGCCTGTTCGATGATCTTCTGCGCCGGCTACCTGCTGCTGGTGCTGGCGGCCGATGTGCTGGCCATTGTTTCCAATCCGAGGTTGAAGACACGATGAAAGCACTCAACGACTCCGCACGCGGCGAGGCCGCACCGGCCAAGGCCCCGGTTGCCAGGAAGCCGCGCCGCCATTCGACCATGGCCTGGATCGGCATGGGCATCGTCGGCTTCTGGCTGCTCATGGCCATCATCGGCCCCAGCATCTCGCCTTATGACGCCACGGCCATCGTCGATACCGACGTGTTCTCCGGCATGAGCCACAAGTTCCTGCTGGGCAGCGACTACCTGGGCCGCGACATGGTCAGCCGCATCCTCTTCGGCACCCGCGCCACCATCGGCCTGGCGCTGGCCGCCACGCTCGCGGCCAGCATCACGGGGACCGCCCTGGCGCTGTTCGCGGCCTTCTCCGGCGGCTGGCGCGATGCCCTCATCAGCCGCGCCCTGGATGCCCTGATCTCGATTCCCAGCAAGATGTTCGCGCTGATGATGGTGGCCACCTTCGGTTCCTCCATGGGGCTGCTGGTGGTGACGGCGGCCATCACCTACATGCCCGGTGCCTATCGCATCGCCCGTTCGCTGGCGGTCAACGTGCAGGCCATGGAATACGTACAGGCCGCCCGTGCCCGTGGCGAGGGGGTGTGGTACATCATGACCGTGGAGATGCTGCCCAACATGATCCGCCCGGTGCTGGCTGATTTCGGCTTGCGCTTCGTCTACGTGGTGCTGTTGCTCAGCGGCCTGAGCTTCCTCTCGCTGGGGGTGCAGCCGCCTGACGCCGACTGGGGGTCGCTGGTACGCGAAAATATTTCCGGCCTGGGTGAGGGCGCCCTGGCGGTGATCATGCCGGCCCTGGCGATTGCCTCGCTCACGATCGGCGTGAACCTGTTGATCGATAACCTGCGCGGCAAGCGCGCTGCCAAGGAGTAAGCCCGTGATGCAGTTCGACCAATTCCTCGGCAAGACGGCGGCGGCCACACCCAGCGGGCAGGGCCAGCCGCTGGTGGAGGTCAGCGGCCTGCGGGTCGATGCCCGCAAGGATGACGGCTCCTCGGTGGAGATCGTCAAGGATGTCAGTTTCAGCGTCGCCCGCGGCGAGGTGCTGGCGCTGATCGGCGAGTCCGGCTCCGGCAAGACCACCATTGCCCTGTCGCTGCTGGGCTATGCGCGTGCCGGCTGCCATATCGCCGGCGGCCAGATCCGCATCGGCCAGCGCCAGATCGACCGCATGGATGAAAAGGCCTTGCTGGCCATGCGCGGCCACCACGTCGCCTACATTGCCCAGAGTGCGGCGGCGGCCTTCAATCCGGCCCGCACGCTCATGGACCAGGTCATCGAAAGCGCCCTGCAGCACCGCGTGATGGACCGTGCCACGGCCACGCGCAAGGCCATCGGCCTGTTCCGCGCGCTGGCATTGCCCAACCCCGAACAGATCGGCCAGCGCTATCCGCACCAGGTCTCCGGCGGCCAGCTGCAACGCGTGATGGCGGCCATGGCCCTGATCACCGACCCGGAACTGGTGATCATGGACGAACCCACCACGGCCCTGGACGTGACCACCCAGATCGAGGTGCTGCGCGCCTTCAAGAACGTGGTCAAGGAACTGGGCACCACGGCCGTCTATGTCTCGCACGACCTGGCCGTGGTGGCGCAGATGGCCGACCGCATCATCGTGCTGCGCGATGGCGCCGTGCGCGAGATCGGCCAGACCGGCCAGGTGCTGCATGCCCCGACCGACAGCTATACCCAGAGCCTGGTGGCCGCCGCCTCGCCGGCCGAGCGCATGGCGCAGGTACGCGAGGTGCTGCCGGCCGAGACCGGTGCGCTGGCCGCCGAGGCCAAGGCGCCGCTGCTGCGCATCAGCGGCCTGATCGCCGGCTACGGCGCACCGGACCGGCTGGGCCTGCCGGGCGTGCGTATCCTCGACGACATCAACCTCACCATCGAGCGCGGCCGCACCGTGGGCATCATCGGTGAATCGGGCTCGGGCAAGACCACCCTGGCGCGCGCCGTGGCCGGCATGATCGCGCCGGCACGCGGCAGCATCCAGCTCGATGGCGAGAACCTCTCGCCCACCCTGGACGGGCGTAGCCGCGAGCAGTTCCGCCGCGTGCAGATCGTGTTCCAGAATGCCGACACGGCGCTGAACCCGGCCCACAGCATCGGCCGCATCCTCAACCGTCCGCTGTCCTTCTACCACGGCCTCAAGGGCGAGGCCATGCGTCGCCGCACCGCCGAGCTGCTGGACCTGGTACGCCTGCCCTCCAGCGTCATCGACCGCCTGCCCGCCGAACTCTCGGGCGGCCAGAAGCAGCGCGTGAACCTGGCTCGTGCCCTGGCCGCCAAGCCCGACCTGATCCTGTGCGACGAGGTCACCTCGGCCCTGGATACGGTGGTGGCCGCCGCCATCCTGGAACTGCTGGCCGAGCTGCGCCGCGAGCTGCAGGTGTCCTACATGTTCATCAGCCATGACATCAGCACCGTACGCGCCATCTGCGACGACATCGTGGTGCTCTACGCCGGCCGCATGGTCGCCAACCGCCCGCGCGAGGCGATGATGGCGCCGCCTTATCACCCGTATTCGCACCTGTTGCTGTCCTCGGTGCCGGCCATGCAGCAGGGCTGGCTGGAGCAGGTCGGCGGTGCCGATCAGCGCACGCTGCCGCCGATCGGGCCGGTCGATGCCTCGCCCGACATCTGCGCCTTCCTGCCGCGCTGTGCCTTGCGCGTGGATGGCGTCTGCAACGTGGTGCCGCCGCGCCGCCGCAACATGGAGCATGGCGGCGAGATCCTTTGTCACCGCTCCGATAGCGAGCTGCAGCTGGCCCAGGCGCCACTGCTGCCGGTCGAGGGCGTGACCGTTTGACGATTTGACGATTTGACGATGCGCCTGCGGCTGTTCGCAGGCGATCCCCCTGGGCCGCAACCGACCGGGTACTGGAGCCCGTCGCCGGCCCTTCTCCAGGAGAAGACATGACTGCAGTGCTGGTGTTGTACCGCGCCTCGGGCGCCCCCGTTTCGACCGCATTCCGCCCGGGCGGCCTGGGGGCAGATGACCCCTTCGCGCCCTGGCGCGAGATCGCCTGGCAGGGCAGTGGCGCCATGAGCGCCGGCCGCCTGCGCTTCGAGGGCAAGCTGGAGATCGCCCGCTTCCCGCATGTGGAAACCCTGACCGTGGTGCAGGGCGAGCTGACGGTGGAAACCGAGGGTGCCGCGCCGCTGGTGCTGACCCCGGGCAGCGGCATGGTCATCGGCGTGGGCACGGCCCTGCGCGTGACGGCATCGTCGCAGGCACTGCTGATGTTCTGCGCGGCCGAGTGCGCGCAGGCCACGCAGGCGGGCGTGTTCCCGCTGCGGGCCGAGGCCAACTTCAAGCCCTCGGCCACGGTGATGGATCCCAAGCTGCTGCTGGGCCCGGTGCCACAATGCCGCAGCGACAATGTCATCAACGAAGAGAGCATCAAGTACCTGGCCGGTACCTGGGATGCCACGCCTTACCACCGCATCGTGCGCGCCCATCCGGTCAATGAATTCATGCACATCCTCGACGGCGACGTCGACTTTGCCCAGCCCGATGGCAGCGTGGAGACAGCGGGGAAGGGCGACGCCATCTTCGTGGCGCAAGGCGCCTCCATCGGCTGGGAAAGTCGCGCGCGCGTGGCCAAGTTCTACGTCGTGCAAACCGTCGTGGCCGCCAACGAGGAGAAATAAGCATGTCGCCTCCGCTGAACCGGGTACAGACCCCCTCCACACCTCCCGCCTCGGCCGACGTAGTCGTGATCGGCGGCGGCATCATCGGCATCTTCACCGCCTATTACCTGGCGCGGCGTGGCGTGTCGGTGGTGCTGGTCGAGAAGGGCTGGGTCGGCGCCGAGCAGTCCAGCCGCAACTGGGGCTGGTGCCGCCAGCAGAACCGCGACGCCCGCGAACTGCCCATGGCCACCAAGAGCATCGACCTATGGGAACAGTTCAGCGCCGAGTCCGGCGAGGATACCGGTTTCACTCGCTGCGGCCTGCTCTATCTCTCCAATGACGACGAGGAGCTCGCGCGCTGGGCCAACTGGGGCCAGTTCGCCAAGACTGCCGGCGTCACCACCTACATGCTCGACAGCAAACAGGCCGGCGAACGCGGCAACGCCACCGGACGCGGTTGGAAGGGCGGCGTGTTCTCGCCCACCGACGGCACCGCCGATCCTGGCAAGGCCGCTCCGGCCGTGGCGCGCGCGGTGATCAAGCTGGGCGGCAGCGTCATCCAGCAATGCGCCGCACGCGGCATCGAGATGGAAGGCGGACGTCTTTCTGCGGTCGTCACCGAGGCCGGCGTCATCAAGACCCGTACCGCCATCCTGGCCGGTGGCGCCTGGGCTTCCTCGTTCTGCCGGCAACTGGGCATCCGCTTCCCGCAGGCCTCGGTGCGGCAATCCATCATGAGCGTGGCGCCCATGGAGCAGCCGCTGCCGGGTGCGCTGTTCACCTCGGGGGTGGCGGCCACGCGGCGCAGCGACGGCTCCTATGCGCTGGCCATCAGCGGTCGCGCGCGGGTCGATCCGACCGGGCAGTTCCTGCGCTTCTCGCCACAGTTCCTGCCCATGTTCGCCAAGCGCTGGCGCAGCCTGTCGCCGGGCGGCCTGGAGGCGCTGCGCAGCGGCCACGAGACCCTGTCGCGCTGGCGCCTGGATGCGCCGACACCGATGGAGCGCATGCGTGTGCTCGATCCCAAGGCCGATCCGGTCGCCATCCGCGCCACCCACCGCCGTGCCATCGAATTGCTGCCCGAGCTGCGTAATGCCAGGGTGACGCATACCTGGGCCGGCTATGTGGACAGCACGCCCGATGGCGTACCCGGCATTGGCGAGACAGCGCAGGTGCCCGGGCTGATCCTGGCGGCCGGCTTCTCCGGCCACGGTTTCGGCATCGGCCCCGGCGCCGGTCACCTGATCGCCGACCTGGCGACCGGTGTCGCGCCCATCGTCGATCCACGTCCTTACCATCCGAGCCGCTTTGCCGCCTCGGCATGGGGCAAGGTCGCCGACTTCTAGGACACATCCTCATGACATCCCCCGTACATCAACTTCGGCAAGCGGGCCGGCTGGAGCAGCTTTACATCGACGGCCAGTGGGTAGCCCCCGAAGGCCGTGAACGCGCCGCCGTGGTCCGCCCGGCCACCGAAGAGATCCTGTGCGAGATCGCCCTGGGCGACGCGCACGACGTCGAGCGCGCCGTGCAGGCCGCGCGCCGGGCCTTCCCGGCGTGGTCGGCGACGCCACCGGCGCAGCGTGCCGCCACGCTGGCGCGCCTGCATGGCCTGCTGCTGGAACGGACCGAACTGTTCGCCCAGGCGCTCACGCTGGAAATGGGCGCACCCATCAGCTATGCCCGTAGCGCCCACGTACCGCTGGCAGCCGAACACCTGCGCGTGGCCAGCGAAAACCTGGCCAGCTATCCCTTCATCCGCCCGCGCGGCACCACCGCGATCCTGCGCGAGCCGATCGGCGTCTGCGCCCTGATCACGCCCTGGAACTGGCCGATCTACCAGATCACCGCCAAGGTCGGGCCGGCACTGGCGGCCGGTTGCACGGTGGTCTTGAAGCCCAGCGAGCTGTCGCCGCTGTCGGCCCTGCTGTTTGCCGAGATCGTCCATGAAGCGGGCATCCCGGCCGGGGTCTTCAACCTGGTCAACGGCAGCGGCGCCGAGGTGGGGGCAGCCATGTCCTCTCATCCTCAGGTGGACATGGTCTCCATCACCGGCTCCACCCGCGCCGGCGTGCTGGTGGCACAGGCCGCCGCGCCCACCGTCAAGCGGGTGGCGCAGGAGCTGGGCGGCAAGTCACCCAACCTGGTCTTGCCGGACGCCGACCTGGCACGCGCCATCCCGCCCGGCGTGGCGGCGGCGTTTCGCAACATGGGCCAGTCGTGCAGCGCGCCGACGCGCCTGATCGTGCCGCGCAGCCAGCTCGACCGCGTGCATGAACTGGCGCTGGCGGCGGTGGCGCAGATGCGGGTCGGTGATCCAGACGATCCCGCCACCACCCATGGTCCACTGGCCAATCGCGCCCAGTTCCTGCGGGTCCAGCAGATGATCGAGGCCGGCCTGCAGGATGGCGCACGCCTGCTGGTGGGCGGGCCGGGGCGGCCAGCGGGGCTGGAGCAGGGGTATTTCGCACGTCCCACCATCTTCTCCGACGTGCATACCGACATGGTGATCGCCCAGGAAGAAATCTTCGGCCCGGTGCTGGCGATCCTGCCCTATGACACCGTGGAAGAAGCCATCGCCATCGCCAACGACACCGTCTATGGCCTGGGCGCGCATGTGCAGGGCAGCGACAAGGCCCAGCTGCACGCGGTGGCGGCACGCATCCAGTCGGGCCAGGTCCACCTGAACTATCCTGCCTGGGACCCGCAGGCGCCCTTCGGCGGCTACAAGCAGTCCGGCAACGGGCGCGAGTATGGCGTGGAGGGGATGGAAGAGTACATGGAGACCAAGTCCGTGCTCGGGTACTATGCCTGAGCGTTTTTCAGCCTTTGACGCCTGCAGCCTGTAGAGAGACCCCGGCATGGACATTCCCGATAGCACCTTCAGCGAACACCTTACCCACTGGGCCAGCCTGCGTCGCGATTTGCACGCCCATCCCGAACTGCGCTTCGAGGAGCATCGTACCGCCGACGTGGTGGCCGGCGAATTGCAGGCGCTGGGATACCAGATCGTGCGCGGCCTGGGCGGCACCGGGGTGGTGGCCAGCCTGCCGGGGACCGATCCCGGGCGCGCCGGCATCGTGCTGCGCGCCGACCTGGATGCCCTGCCCATCAAGGAAGCCAATGACTTCGCCCATGCCTCCTGCACCCACGGCGTCATGCACGCCTGTGGCCATGACGGCCACACGGTGATGCTGCTGGGCGCGGCGCGGGTGTTGAAGCAGATGCCGCGCCTGCCGGGCAGCGTGCATTTCGTGTTCCAGCCGGGCGAGGAGGGCGGCGCGGGCGCGCGCAAGATGATCGACGATGGCCTGTTCACGCAATTCCCCACCGAGGCCGTGTTCGGCATGCACAACTGGCCGGGCCTGCCGGCCGGGCATTTCGGTCTGCGTACCGGCCCCATCATGGCGGCCGGCTCGCGCCTGAAGATCACTATCACCGGTCGTGGCGCCCATGCGGCGCAACCGCACCTGGGGATCGATCCCATCCCCTTGGCCTGTTCCATGGTCTTGCAATGCCAGACCATTGCGGCCCGCCACAAGGACCCGGTCGATCCGGCCGTGATCTCGGTGTGCATGTTCCATGCAGGTGACACCGACAACGTCATCCCGGATCGCGCCGAACTGCGCGGCACCATCCGCACGCTGTCGTCCACGCTGCAGCAGAAGCTGCAACGCGATATCCAGCAGATGTGCGAGGCGCTGGCCGGCGCCTATGGCGCCCAGGTCGAGGTGGAGTTCTTCCAGTATTATCCGGCCACCATCAACACCCCGGCCGAGACCGCCTTCTGCGAAGAGGTCATCCGTACCACCTTCGGCGATGCCCGCATCCGCAACGACATCCCCGCCAACATGACCTCGGAAGACTTCGGCTTCATGCTCGAAGAGCGCCCGGGGACTTACGTCCTGATCGGCAATGCGCCGCCGGACCGGGCCTCGCCATCGCTGCACCATCCGCAATACGATTTCAACGACGACGTCACCGAAGAGGGTGTGCGCTACTGGGTGGCATTGGCCCGGCGTTATTTCGAGCGCGCCTGAATCACACCGGGTCACACCGGGGCCGCAGTGGCCCCGCTCAATCCAGCTTGAACTTGCCCACCACGGCGGCCAGGTTGCCGGCCTGGCCCTTCAGGGAATCGGCGGCGGCAGCGGCCTGTTCGACCAGGGCGGCGTTCTGCTGGGTGGTCTCATCCATCTGGGTGATGGCCAGGTTGACCTCGTTGATGCCACCGCTCTGTTCCTGGGTGGCGGCGCTGATCTCGGCGACCACATCGGTGACGCGCTTCACACTCGCCACCACCTCGGTCATGGTGGTGCCGGCGCGTTCCACCAGGGCGCTGCCGGCGCTGACCTTCTGCACCGAGTCGTCGATCAATCCCTTGATTTCCTTGGCGGCACCGGCCGAGCGCTGCGCCAGCGAGCGCACCTCGGAGGCCACCACGGCAAATCCACGCCCCTGCTCGCCGGCACGCGCCGCTTCCACCGCCGCATTGAGCGCCAGGATATTGGTCTGGAAGGCGATGCCATCGATCACGCTGATGATGTCGGCGATGCGGCGCGAGCTCTCGGTAATACCCTCCATCGTCTGTACCACCTGGCCCACCACCTCGCCACCCTGGCTGGCGATGTCGGAGGCGGTCGCAGCCAGCTGGTTGGCCTGGCGGGCATTGTCGGCGTTCTGGGTCACGGTGGAGGTGAGCTGTTCCATGGCCGAGGCGGTTTCTTCCAGCGAGCCGGCCTGCTGCTCGGTGCGGTTGGAGAGGTCGAGGTTGCCGCGGGCGATCTCGTTGGAGGCGGTGGCGATGGTATCGGTGCCCTGGCGGACCTCGTTGACGATGTCGCGCAGGCTTTCATTCATGGCCCGCAGGGCTTCCATGAGGGCACCGGTCTCGTCGCGGCCGGCCGGGCGGATGCGCAACGTCAGGTCGCCACGGGCCACGCGCTGGGCGATCTCCACCGCTTCCTTCAGCGGTCGCGAGACATTGGTGGCCACCACGAAGGCCAGCAGCGAGGCAATCAGCACGGTCGCCGCCAGCAGGCCGACGATCCAGCGCTGTGCGCCACGGAAGACCCCGGAGGCCTCTTCATCGGCGTGGGCGCTGCCGCTGGCGTTGATCTTGACGATGGCATCGAGGTTGCCCAGCATGCTCCGATAGAGCTTGGCCGATTCGCCGTTGAAGAGCGCGCGGGTCTCGTCGTATTGCTGGTTGGCGGCCATCTCGGCCAGTTGTTCATCGACCTTGACGTAGGCGGCGAGGTTCTTGGCGAACTGGGCGTACTGTTCCTTTTCCTGGGCTTCGGACAGGCCTTGCTCGTAGAGGGTACGCTGCTTGGCCAGCGCATCCAGGCGCGTCTTGATGGCCTGGTTGGCCGCGCTGCGCTCCTGCGGGGTGACGGCCGTGACCAGTTCCAGCTCGTTCAGGCGCAGCGGTGGCAGCGAACTCTGGATGCCGCGCGCGGCATCCATGGCCGGCATCCACTTGCTGACGATCTCGCCGGAGGCCTTGTTGACCTGCTTGAGTTCCTTGATCGCAAACAGTCCCTGCAGCAGTGCCAGCGTGATCACCACGGCGAAGGACAGGGCCAGCTTCTTGGCGATGTTGAGGTTGTAGAACCAGATCATGTCATCCTCGCATTCGATTTATATCGTTTTCAGTATCGGATCCAGATGCGAAGATCAAGCTCCCGGCCGGCCCCGCTCCCAACGCCGGTCGGCTGGCGCCGATGCGTTGTCCCGTCCACGCATGGCTGAATCGGGTGGGATATTAATCAGGGGCAAGGATTCCAGCCAATGAATTTAATCGCTGGGGCAATGCGCGAATTGATATCGCTTCGCTTCATATTGTTAAAAAACAGGCTTGCAGGGTGGGCTTCTGGGCTAGGCCAGCTTGTAATAAGATGTGCGTAAAACTCACTTCTTTGACGTCCTCCCAATGCGCAGAAAGATCCCCTCCACGCAAGCCCTGGCCGTGTTCGAATCGGCCGCGCGGCACCAGAGCTTTACCAAGGCCGCCAGCGAGATGGCGGTCACCCAGAGTGCGGTATGCCGGCAGGTGGCGGCGCTGGAGGAATTCCTCGGCCTGAAGCTGTTCCGGCGCACCAAGCGTGGCGTGCGCCTGACCGAGGCAGGTGTGAGCTACAGCCACCAGGTCGGCCAGCGGCTCGATGAGATCGAGCGCGATGCCTTGCACCTGATGTCGCGCGATGGGCATGGCGATACCCTGGAACTGGGCGTCATGCCCACCTTCGCCACCAAATGGCTGCTGCCGCGCCTGCGCTCCTTCCTGGAGGCGCATCCGGGCGTCACGGTCAACCTGCGGCCGCGTACGCGCCCCTTCCTGTTCGAGGAAACCAACCTGGACGCCACCCTCTACGCCGGCCAGGCCACCTGGCCCGGTACCGAGGGCGTGTTCCTGATGCGCGAAAGCATGGTGGCCGTCGCCAGCCCCGCGCTGATCGGGCAGGGGCGCAAGCTCACTGCGGCGCAACTGCTGGGCTATCCCCTGCTGCAACAGAGCACCCGGCCCTATGTGTGGCGGCAATGGTTCGCCTCCTTCGGCATGCAGGTGCAGAACGATCTGGTGGGCACGCAACTGGAGCTGTTTTCCATGCTGACCCAGGCCGCCATCGTCGGCATGGGCGTGGCGCTGATCCCGCCTTTCCTGATCGAGGACGAGCTGCGCCAGGGCCTGTTGACGGTGGCGGTCGAGCATGACTACCTGAGCACGCACTCCTACTACCTGATCTATCCCGAGCGCAAATCCGAGCGGCCTTTGCTGCGGCTGTTCCAGGACTGGCTGGCGCAGCAGGCGCGGGATTATCGCTTGCCCAGCGGCCTGGAGTGAGTGGGTTTTTTGTTGTCGTTCACAAGTGCGTAAATAGCACATGGTGATGCAAACAATTCGTTTGCGGGAGCGGTACCGATTCCTTATATTTCAGGCATACCCGGCGCAGGCCGGGATCGGACGTTTTTATCCTTTTCTCTTGAATCGAGGCCGTCATGACCGCATCGCAGAACCGAATCTCCTTTGACCATGCTGACCCGCTCCTGCTGGAGCAACAGTTGACCACCGATGAACGCCAGGTGCGCGACGCCGCCCAGGCGTATTGCCAGGACCGTCTGGCGCCGCGTGTACTGGAGGCGTTCCGCCACGAGAAGATGGACGTGGGCATCTTCCGCGAAATGGGCGAGCTGGGCCTGCTGGGGGCCACCATCGACGAGCAGTACGGCGGCGCCGGCCTGAACTATGTCTGCTATGGCCTCATCGCCCGTGAAGTCGAGCGGGTCGATTCCGGCTATCGGTCCATGATGAGCGTGCAGTCCTCGCTGGTGATGACGCCCATCAATGCCTTCGGCAGCGAAGCGCAGAAGCAGAAATACCTGCCCAAGCTGGCCAGCGGGGAGTGGATAGGCTGCTTCGGTCTGACCGAACCCAATCACGGCTCCGACCCCGGCAGCATGATCACGCGCGCGCGCAAGGTGGCGGGCGGCTACAGCCTCAGCGGCAGCAAGATGTGGATCACCAACAGCCCGGTGGCCGATGTCTTCGTGGTGTGGGCCAAGGATGATGCCGGCGATATCCGTGGCTTCATCCTGGACAAGGGCAGCAAGGGCTTGTCGGCCCCGGCGATCCACGGCAAGGTGGGGCTGCGTGCCTCCATCACCGGCGAGATCGTCATGGACAACGTGTTCTGCCCGGAGGAAAACGCCTTCCCCGACGTGCGCGGCCTGAAGGGCCCCTTCACCTGTCTCAACAGCGCTCGCTACGGCATTGCCTGGGGCGCGCTGGGGGCGGCCGAGGATTGCTACGAACGCGCGCGCCGCTACACCATGGACCGCCAGCAGTTCGGTCGTCCGCTGGCGGCCAACCAACTGGTACAGAAGAAGCTGGCCGACATGCTCACCGAGATCTCGCTGGGCCTGCAAGGCTGCCTGCGCCTGGGTCACCTGAAGGACGCCGGCAACGCCTGCATCGAGCAGACCTCCATCATGAAACGCAACAGCTGCGGCAAGGCACTAGACATCGCCCGCCTGGCGCGCGACATGATGGGCGGCAATGGCATCAGCGACGAGTTCGGCGTGGCCCGCCACCTGGTGAACCTGGAAGTGGTCAACACCTACGAGGGCACCCATGACGTACACGCCCTCATCATCGGCCGTGCCATCACCGGCCTGGCCGCCTTCGCCAACTAGGGCGATATGAGCACAGGCCGCCATCCAGGCGGCCTGTCATCACCTAACACACGTCTTCGACCTCACACCACGCCGCGCTCACGCAGTGCGGCGATGCGTGCCTCATCCATCCCCAGCAAGGACTGCAGCACTTCCCCGGTGGCTTCGCCCAGCGAGGGCGGCGCCTGGCGTACCGGCAGGCGCTGGCCATCGAAGCGATAGGGCGGCGCCAGCACCTTCACGCTGCCCGCTTCGGCATGGGCATGGGTACTGACCAGGCCGGCGGCGGTGGCGCGCGGACTGGTCAGGGCTTCGTGCAGGCCCAGCACTTCGCCGCAGGGAATGCCGGCCTGGTGCAGTTTCTCCAGCAGGTCGGCGCGCTTGCGCGCCTTCAGTTCGCGATTGATTTCCGGCACCAGCACATCGCGGTGCTTGCCACGGCTGACATTGGTCTTGAAGCGATCGTCCTCGGCCAGGTCGGGGCGCTCGATGACGCTGTGGCAGAAGCGCTGGTACTGGCTGTTGGTCCCCACCGTGATGACCAGCTGGCCATCGGCGGCATCGAAGACGCCATAGGGGATGATGGAGGGATGGGCGTTGCCATAGCGTGGCGGGTCTTCGCCCAGGATCAGCGCTTCCAGGCCATAGTAGGACGTGATCATCACGCCGCAGTCGAACAGGGCCATCTCCACATGGCGGCCCTGGCCGGTCTGGTTGCGCTGGTACAGTGCGGCCAGTACCGCCTGCGCCGAATACATGCCGGTAAACAGGTCCACGGCGGCCACGCCCAGTTTCAGCGGCGGCTGGGTGGCCTCGCCATTGAGCGACATCAGGCCGGATTCGCCCTGGATCACCAGGTCGTAACCCGGCCGGCTGGCCTCGGTGCCGCTGCTGTCGTAGCCGGTGATGGAGCAATAGACCAGGCCGGGATTGTCGCGCCGCAGGGTCTCGTAATCCAGCCCGAACTTGTGTACGCCACCGAACTTGAAATTCTGGATCACCACGTCGCTCTGACGCGCCAGATCGCGCACGATCTGCTGGCCTTCCTCGGTCTGCAGGTCGACGCTGATGGAGCGCTTGTTGCGGTTGACGCTGTTGAAATAGGCGGTCTCGGTGGAGCCGATGCGGGTACCCCAGTCGCGGGTATCGTCACCGCGCACCGGATGTTCGACCTTGATGACTTCGGCACCGAGGTCGCCCAATACCATGGCACACCAGGGACCGGCCAGCACGCGCGACAGGTCCAGCACGCGCACGCCGGCCAGGGGCAGGGCTAGGGGCTGTTCAGACATGAATTCTCCTCATTGGACAGGATGCGCCGCTGGCCACAGCGGGCATCCTGGTATTGTTGTTATGCTTGACTATCGTTCAGTGGACGTCCTCGCCCGTCATCGTCCATCGTCGTCGGAAGCAGCGGATCGCAAGCGGCGGAAATTGGCAGGCCGCTTCTGCAGGAAGGCGGCGATGCCCTCGGCAGCCTCGTCGTCACCTTGCGAGACCACCATGTGCTGCGCCTCCAGGTCCAGCTGCTGTGCCAGCGTCGCACCATAGGCGTGATGGCACAAGTCCTTGATGCGGGCCATGGCACGCGCCGGGCCGGCTTCCAGGCTGGCTGCCAGGGCGACGGCCGCCGCCAGTGCCTGGCCGGGTTCGGCCAGCTGGTTGACGGCACCCATGGCATGCAAGCGTGCGCCGTCGAAGCGTTCACCGGACAGGCATAGCTGGGTCAGTTGCTGGCGCGAGAGGAACTGCGCCAGGAAGGCGGTGGCGCCGCCATCGGGTGTCAGCCCCACTTTCACATAGGCGACAGAGAACTGTGCCTCGCGCGTGGTGACCAGCATGTCACAGGCCAGCGCCAGCGATAGTCCGGCACCGGCGGCACCGCCCTCGACGGCAGCGATCACCGGCTTGCCGCAGCGACCGATGCGGCGGACCAGGTCATGCAAGCCCTCCAGGCGCTCGCGCCGCTGCTCGGGCGTCATGGCGCGGCGCTGTGCCAGCAGGCGCAGGTCGCCCCCTGAGCAGAAGAATCCACCGGCCCCCGTGAGTACGATGGCGGCCACCTGGGGATCGGCCTCGGCCTCGTCGAGCGCGCTGCTCAGGGCGAGGTACAGGTCGGCGTTGATGGCGTTGCGCGTGGCCGGGTCGTGATTGACCAGGATGCGCACCGCTCCCTGCTGTTCACGCAGGACCGTGCTCATGCTCGCGCTTCCCGGCCCAGCGTGATGTAGCGCTGCAGGTGATGGTCTTCGTCGCCGAGCTGGTGGTCGATCATCACCAGGCGCTTGGCGTAGTGCGACAGCGGCAGCTCCCAGGTCATGCCGATGCCGCCGTGCAGCTGGATCGACTCTTCGGCCACCAGGGTGCCGATGCGGCCGATGCTGAACTTGGCCGCCGACAGTGCGCGTTCGCGGGTCAAGCGGTCGGCTTCCAGCGCGGCGGCGGCATTGATGACGGCCGAGCGCGCCTGCTCCACCTCCAGCAGCAGATCGGCCATGCGATGCTGCAGGGCCTGGAAGCTGCCGATCGGCAAGCCGAACTGCTTGCGCGTGCGCAGGTAGTCCAGCGTGGCGGTCTTGGCCACTTCCATGGCCCCCAGCGCTTCGGCGCACAGCGCCAGGATGCCGCGTCCGATCACCCGTTCCAGCAGCTCGGCGGCGTCACCGGCCTGGCCCAGCAGGGCGTCCGCTTCCAGCGTCACCCCCTGCAGCAGCAGGTCGGCCACGCGGCCGCCGTCGATGGTGGCGCTGTCCTGCAACTGCAGGCCGGGCGTGCCGGCCGGCACCAGGAAGAGCGAAATGCCCGCGCTGTCGTCGTCGGCCCCGGCGCTGCGTGCCGAGACCAGGAACAGGTCGGCCGCCTGCGCCTGCAACACCACCGCCTTGTGGCCATCGAGGTGCCAGCGGCCGTCGGCCTGTGGCTCGGCGCGCGTAGTGACGTGATGCAGTTCGTAGTGGCTGTCGGCTTCGTCGTGCGCCAGTGCGGCCAAGGTCTGGCCGGCGATGATCTGTTCCAGCAGCGCCTTCTGGGCCGGCGTGCCGGCGCTGGCGATGGCTTCGCCCACCAGCACGGCACTGCCCAGCAGGGGTTCGACCAGCAGGCCGCGACCGATTTCCTCGAAGACCACGGCGATATCGAAGCCGCCGCCGCCATAGCCACCATCGGCTTCCCGCAGCAGCGCGCCGATGACACCCATGTCGGCCAGTTGCTGCCACATGGCGCGGCTCATGCCGGCCTCCGACTGGATTACCTGGTTGCGATGCTCGAAGCCGTATTGTTCGGCGATCAGCCGGCGCAGGCTGTCGGCCAGCATGCGGCGTTCTTCGGTGTGCTCGAAATTCATGTCGGGTTCCTCACAGGCCAAGGATCATCTTGGAGATGATGTTCTTCTGGATTTCATTGGAGCCGCCGAAGATCGACAGCTTGCGGTTGTTGAAGTAATGCGCGGCCGCGCCGGCTGCCTCCTCGGGCCCCAGGGTGTGGCCCTGGTAACCGTCCTCCAGCGCCTGCTGATCATAGGGGCGGGCGTAGGGCCCCATGGCGCGCCGCGTGAGCGAAGTGATTTCCTGGCGGATCTCGGTGCCACGGATCTTCAACATGGAGCTTTCCGCGCCCGGCACGCCGCCACCGGCCACGGCGGAGATGACGCGCAGGTTGGTGGTCTTCATGTTCTCCAGATCGATCTCGACCCGTGCCATGCGGGCGGCGAAGAGCGGATCCTCGGCCAGCGCCTGGCCGTTGCGTTGCTGGCGCTGGGCGATCTTCCGGAGACGTTCCAGCGCCGCCACCGAGAAACCGATGCCGGCGATGTTGGTGCGCTCATAGGTCAACAGGTACTTGGCACAGCTCCAGCCACGGTCTTCCTCGCCGACCAGGTTCTGTACCGGGACGCGCACGTCGGTGAAGAAGACTTCGTTGACTTCGCGTTCGCCATCGAGGGTGATGATGGGGCGTACCTCGACGCCGGGCGCATCCATGTCGATCAGCAGGAAGCTGATGCCCTCCTGCTTCTTGGCCTCGCGGTTGGTGCGCACCAGGCAGAAGATCATGTTGGCGTAGTGGCCCAGCGTGGTCCAGGTCTTCTGGCCATTGACGATGTAGTGATCGCCCTGGCGCACCGCATGGGTCTTCACGGCCGCCAGGTCGGAGCCGGCGCCGGGTTCCGAATAGCCCTGGCACCACCAGTCCTGGCCATTGAGGATGCGCGGCAGCCAGTGGCGTTTCTGGGCTTCGTTGCCATACTTGATCAGCACCGGACCCAGCATGTTCACGCCGAAAGGCACCACCCGGGGGGCATTGGCCAGGCAGCATTCATGTTCGAAGATGAACTTCTCGATGACGCTCCAGCCGGTGCCGCCGTATTCCCTGGGCCAGTGGTTGGCCAGCCAGCCGCGTTCGTTGAGGATGGCATGCCATTGCGTCATGTCGTCGCGGCTCAGGTGCTTGCCGCTGGCGACTTTCTCGGCCAGCGATGCCGGCAGCTTCTCGGCCAGGAAGGCGCGCACGCTGTCGCGGAAGGCGGTTTCGGCCGGGGTGAAATTCAGATCCATTCCAGACTCCTCGATGACTCGATTATTCGATGACTTGCTTACTTGCTTATTCAATAGATTTCAAACAGGCCGGCCGCACCCATGCCGCCGGCAATGCACATGGTCACCACCGCATAGCGCGCGCCCCGGCGCCGGCCTTCCAGCAGCACATGACCGGCCAGGCGGGCACCGGTCATGCCGAAGGGATGGCCGATGGAGATGGCGCCGCCGTTGACGTTGAGGCGTTCATCGGGAATGCCCAGGCGGCGCTGGCAATACAGGGCCTGCGAAGCGAAGGCTTCGTTGAGTTCCCACAGGTCGATGTCGTCCACGCTCAAGCCATGGCGCGCCAGCAGGCGCGGTACCGCAAACACTGGTCCAATGCCCATTTCATCGGGCTCGCAACCGGCCACCGCCAAGCCCCGGAAGGCGCCCAGCACGGGCAGGTTGGCGCGCTCGGCGGCGCGCGCTTCCATCATCACGCAGGCCGAGGCGCCGTCGGAGAGCTGCGAGGAATTGCCGGCCGTGACGAACTGGTCCGGCCCCATCACCGGCGCCAGCTTGCCCAGCGCCTCGAAGGTGGTACCGGGACGGTTGCAGTTGTCGGCCTCCACCGTGACCTCGCGCAGGCTGGTCTGGCCGCTGGCCTTGTCGGTGATCTGCATGGTGGTGGTGCAGGCGATGATTTCGTCGCGGTAGCGACCGGCCTCCTGGGCCGCGGCAGTCTTGCGCTGGCTGGCCTCGGAGAAGCGGTCCTGGTCCTCGCGGCTGATGCCATAGCGCGCCGCGACGATGTCGGCGGTCTCGATCATGGGCAGGTACAGCGCCGGCTTGTGCTCGACGATCCACGGGTCCATGCCGCTATCACCGCTGCTGCCGCTGTCGGTGGCGCTGCGGCTGCGGATCTGGGAGATGCTTTCCACCCCACCGGCGATCATGGCGTCGGCGCCGTCGACCACGATGCGGCCAGCCGCCATGGCGATGGCTTGCAGGCCGGAGGCGCAGAAGCGGTTGACGGTGGTGCCGGCAATGCTGATCGGCAGCCCGGCGCGCACGATGGCCTGGCGGGCGATGTTGCGCCCGGTCGTGCCTTCCGGATAGCCGCAGCCGAGGATGGCATCCTCGATCTGGGCGGGGTCAAGGCCGGCACGTTCGACTGCGGCGCGCACGGCGAAGGCGGCCAGGGTCGGGCCCGGGGTGATATTGAATTCGCCGCGATGCGCCTTGGTCAGGGGCGTACGGGCGGTGGCGACGATGACGGCTTCCCGCATCATGGAGGTCTCCTGGAGAGTGGTCTTGAATATCGGGGACTGCGCCTTCAGGGCGCGGTCCGGGTCCTGTGGCCGCCCGGTTCAGCCGGCCTGTGCCTGGTTGAGCGACTCGAAGCTGGCGCCGCGTTCGACCAGCTCCACCAGCAATGGCGAAGGCGTCCAGAACAGCGGGTCTTCCTGGGCAAAGGCGCGGATATCGGCCAGGATGGCCGGCAGGCCCACCATGTCGGCATACTTCATCGGCCCGCCGCGATAGCGCGGGAAGCCGTAGCCGTGCAGGAAGGTCACATCCACGTCCAGTGGCCGCAGGGCGATGCCCTGATGCACGACGTTGGCACCCTCGTTGATCATCGCGGCCAGATAGCGACGCAGGATTTCCTCGTTGCTGAAGCTGCGCGGCGAGACGCCGGCGCGCTGGCGTTCGGCATCGATGATGGCCAGCACTTCCGGATCGGGCGTGCCGGTGCGGGCGCCGTCGGGATAGAGGTAGTAGCCGCGTGCGGTCTTCTGCCCGAACCAGCCGCGCTCGCACAGCCGGTCGGCGATCTGCACGTAGCGCGCACGCGGATCGCGGGTGGCGGCGCGGCGCTTGCGGGTGGCCCAGCCGATATCGCCGCCGGCCAGGTCGGCCACCTGGAAGGGGCCCATGGCAAAGCCGAATTCGCGCACGGCCTGGTCGATCTGGTAGGGCGAGGCGCCATCTTCCATCAGGGCATCGGCGGCCTGGCGATACACGGCCAGGATGCGGTTGCCGATGAAGCCATCGCAGACACCGGCGCGCACCGGCAGCTTGCGCAGGCGCTTGGCCAGCTCGAAGGCGGTCGCCACCACGTCATCGGCGACCTGGCGCGGCACCACGATCTCCAGCAGCTTCATGACATTGGCCGGCGAGAAGAAATGCAGCCCGATCACGTCGGCCGGCCGCGTGATGCTGGCGGCGATGGCATCGATATCGAGATAGGAGGTATTGGTGGCCAGCACGGCGCCGGGTTTGCACACGCGGTCCAGCTCGGCGAACACGGCCTGCTTGACGGCCAGGTCTTCGAACACGGCCTCGATGACCACGTCGGCTGTGGCCAGGTCGTCATAGCGCGTGCTGCCCTGCAGGCGGGCCAGCACGGCGCTGCGTGCCTCGGCGCTGATCCTGCCCTTGGCCAGCTGGGCGTCGTAGACTTTTTCCACATGGGCGCGACCGCGTTGCAGGGCGGCTTCGTCGCGTTCGATCATGGTCACTGGCAGGCCGGCATCGAGCACGGCCACGGCGATGCCCGCGCCCATGGTGCCGCCACCGACCACGCCCACGCTGGCGATGGCGCGTGGCTTGGCATGGCGGGTCTCGGGCGCCTTCTGGACTTCGCGTTCGGCAAAGAAGGCATGGATCAGGCCGGCGCGCTGGGGGCTGTCCAGGCATTGCAGGAACAGCTTGCGCTCCAGCGCCAGTCCCTCGTCGAAGGGCAGGGTGGCGGCACCCTTGACTGCTTCGATGATCTTCAGGGGCGACAACAGGCCGCGCCACTTCTTGCCGGCCTCGGCCTGCACCGCCTCGACGGCGACCAGCGTGGCCGCCTGGTCGGCCAGCGCGCCGGCATCACGGGTGCGGCGCACCGGGGCGTGGGCCTGCAGCAGCGCATCGAGTGCGCGCAGGCCTGCGGCGGTGGTATCGGTACCTTCTCCCAATGTGTCCACCAGGCCCAGCGCGAGCGCTTCCGGCGCGCCCAGGTGACGGCCGCTGAGCATCATCTCCAGTGCCGCCGCTGCGCCGATCAGGCGCGGCGCGCGCTGGGTGCCGCCGGCGCCGGGCAGCAGGCCCAGTTGCACCTCCGGCAAGCCCAGGCGCGCATCGGCCATGGCCAGGCGGTAATGCGCCGCCAGCGCCACTTCCAGGCCACCGCCCAGGGCCGCGCCGTGGATGGCGGCCAGCACCGGCTTGCGGCTGGCCTCGATACGGTTGCACAGCTCGGTCAGCAAGGGGGCCTGCGGCGGCTTGCCGAATTCGCGGATGTCGGCGCCGCCGATGAAGTTGCGGCCAGCGCCCACCAGCAGGAGGGCGCGAACCTCAGGATCGGCATCCCCTTGCTCGATGGCATCCAGGATGCCGCGACGCACAGCCACCCCCAGGGCGTTGACCGGCGCATTGTCGATGGTGACCACCAGGATGGCACCGGTGCGCGCCAGGTGGACGGGGGGGGCTTGGTCGGCGTGTTGGGCGGACATGTCCGAATCTCCTGTTTTAGTTGGTTCGCATAGCGAAATTCAAGTTCGCAAATTGATTTGATCGCCAACGATACCTCATTTGCTTCCGATGTGTAAACCGGGAACGGTGTGGACCTCGTTGTCATGCCATCGATCGAAGAGGCCTTTGCGTGGCGGGGCTTTGCAGCGGGGAGGCCGTTTGCTGGAGCGTGAAAATCCATTGCGGCGCAGCTTTTACGCGTCGGCTTGTTTTTGGTTGTTCTGCACAGCGGAACACACGTTCGCAATTAATTGACAGTGCGAATCGAGGTGTGTACATTCCACTGCCAATGAGGGTAAGTCGGGGCAACCGGCAGCACCCGGCCTAGTGGAAAACGGAGAAGTGAAGGATGGATGAGATTCTGGCGTTCAAGGGTGAGGATGAGAGCAACGACCGGCAGTTCGTCAATGCCCTGGCGCGTGGCCTGGAAATCCTGCGCTGCTTCCGTCCCGGCGAGATCTACCTGACCAATACCGAACTGGCCAAGCGCACCGGCCTGCCCAAGCCGACCATCTCGCGCCTGACCCATACCCTGACTCGCCTGGGCTATCTCGAATATTCGGAAGACCAGGGCCGCTACCAGCTCGGCTCGGGCGTGCTGGCGCTGGGCTACTCGCTGCTCTCCGGGATGGACGTGCGCAAGCTGGCCCGGCCAGCCATGCAGGAGCTGGCCGACTATTCCCAGTGCAACGTCGCCCTGGGGATCCGCGACCGTCTCAGCATGGTCTACATCGAAGCCACGCGCGGCCAGTCGGCCGTGACCCTGCGGCGCGACGTGGGCTCGCGCATCCCGCTGGCCACCACCTCGATGGGGCGCGCCTTGCTGTGCGCCTTGCCGCAGAACGAGCGCGATTTCCTGATGGACCACATCCGCCTGCGCAATGAAGAGCAATGGCCCAAGGTCAAGGCGGGGATCGAACAGGCTTTCCGGGATTTCCAGGACTACGGTTTCTGCATCTCCGTGGGCGAATGGGAAAAGACCATCAGCGCCGTCGGTGTTCCCATGATCGATGCCAACGAAGAAAAGGTCATGGCCTTCAACTGCGGTGGGCCGGCCTTCATGCTCACCCGCGAGATGCTGATGGAAGACCTGGGTCCGCGCCTGGTGGCGGTGGTGCGCTCGGTGGAAACCAGCATGGGACGGCACTGAACCGACCGGCTGGCGGAGCAGCGCAAGGAATCAGTAGAAGCAGGTAGGGAGACAGACAGAGAGAACCGGCTGACCGGTTCCGGCAATTCGGCAGCACCGTAACACCACAATAAGAAAACAGCCGTTCGGGTCTTGAGCGACCCCTTTCAGCAATAGGCGTCATGCGCATCCCGTCCCGCCTGGACGGGACCTTTGCCAACGCCGCGACAGACTGGCCAGAGACGTGATCTGGCCGGGGCGGGACCTTGCGTCCGGACCCGGCGGGGAAGCGTGCGTCCTGACGCAGGGTGCCTATCGCTGAAGCGGGTCGCGCGGGTGGCGGATATCGTCCCCCGGGCAGATCGGTGACATCACTTTCATCAGACCAAAGAGGTGGAGACAATGACAAGCAGGTATCAAGGCATCAAGCGAGTGGCCATGCTGGCCTGGGCAGCCTCGGCGCTGGTGGCCGGCACGGCCGTGGCCGAGGAGCTGAAGGTGGGCGTGGAGATCCCGTTGACCGGCAGCCTGGCGCGGGTCGGCTCGGGCATGCAGGAAGGCATCAACGTGGCCGCCGACGTGTTCAACAAGACCAATGGCAAGCACAAGGTCAAGCTGGTCACCATCGATGACGAATCGGCGCCGGCCAAGGCCATTGCCGCCGTCGAGAAGCTGGCCGGCGATGGCGTGCTGGCCGTCACCGGTGGCTATGGTTCCAACAACATCGCCCCGGCCGCCGACGCTGCCGCCAAGGCCGGCCTGGTCTACGTGACCTCGGGCGGCGTGGATGACAACCTGGTCAGCAGCGGGCGCAAGAACTTCTTCCGCATCAACAACGTGGCCGGTTACCAGAAGGCCATGGTGGGTTTGCTGGAGGACATGAATGCGCGCTCGGTCTCGATCGTCTATTCGACCAAGGAAGCCACCGCCGCGCTGGCCAAGGACCTGGAAAAGGCCTGGAGCGCCAAGGGACTGAAGGTGACCGTGCATGCCTTCGATCCGGCCATCACCGACTTCAAGCCCATCATCAACAAGATCAAGCTGCAGGACAAGCCGGAAGTCATCGCCATGATCGGCTATGAAAACGACTACGTCGGCATCCTGCGCGCCACGCGCGTGTTGAAGCCGGCCGTCAAGGCCATGGTCGGCGTGTGGTCGCTGGCCACACCCAAGATGGCGCAGGACTTCCCCGACCTGGTGCCCAATGTCTACGGCACGGCGCTGCTGCCTTACCCGGCCCAGTTCACCACGGCCGATGGCAAGCTCTTTGAAGAGACCTATCGTCGCCTCTACAACAAGGACCCGGACTACCTGGGCCAGTTCGGCTACGTGCAATCGATGCTGTTGTTCGAAGCCATCGCCCGCGCCGCCGACAAGGGCACGCTGAAGAAGGGCGGTGTGGCCGAAGAGATGCGCAAGACTGACCGCGAGACCCTGATCGGCCGCGTGCAGTTCGGCAGCAATGGCGACAACCTGAACTTCACCCACAACATGGGGCAGCATCAGGGCAACAAGGTGGCCATCGTCTGGCCCAAGGCTGCCGCCACCGGCAAGATGAATTACCCGGCCGTACCCTGGTAACACCGTCCGGGCGCGCACACCGCTTGCCACGGGCAGCGGTCGCGCCCGCGTTCAATCCAATGGAATGCAGACATGAGTGAACTGATACTGCAAGCCCTGTATTCGGGGCTGCTGCAGGGGGGCTCGTATGCCCTCATTGCCCTGGGACTGGCGCTGGTGTTCGGCGCCATGCGGGTGATCAACCTGGCGCAGGGCGAGCTGGTGCTGCTGTCGGCCTATATCGCCTATTCGGTGGAGTCCGGCCTGGGCCTGAACCCGGTACTGGCCATCCCGATTGCCGTAGTGGTGGTGTGCCTGACCTCGGCGCTGGTGTATTTCGTGGTCAGCCGCATCAAGAAGGACCGCGAGATCAATTCGCTCATCCTCACCTATGGCATAGGCGTGATTCTCACCAACGGCATGCTGCTGGTGTGGAAGGCCGACATCCGCTCCACCAGTTCCGAATGGCTGCAGGAAGCCTTCGTGCTCGGCCCCTTCTACAGCATGCGCAGCGAAGTGCTGTTCTTCGGCGTGAGCCTGGTCATGATGGCGGCCCTGTGGTGGTGGCTCTCGCGCAGCTGGTATGGGCGCGCGGTGCGGGCGGTTTCCAGCAACCGTGATGCGGCCAAGCTGATGGGCATCAATCCCGGCTATACCGAACTGGTGTCCTTCATCGTGGCCGGCATCCTGGCTGCGTTCGCCGGCGTGGCGCTGTTCAGCTACGGCGTCATCAGCCCGGCCTATGGCGGCGTGCTGACCATCAAGGCCTTCATCATCACGGTGCTGGCCGGGGTCGGATCGATCCCGGGGGTACTGATCGGTGCGGTATTGCTGGGCGTGGCCGAGGCGCTGACGGTGACCCTGGCCAGTTCGGCCCTGCAGGAACTGGCCGGCATGGGATTGTTCCTGCTGGTGTTGTTCATCATGCCCAATGGTTTGTTCGGAGTGCGAGGAAGACGAGGATGAGCATGCAGACGACCATGAAAACGAACATGAGCAAGACCAGCCTGCTGGCGCTGTTGGCCCTGTGCGTGGGTGGACCGCTGCTGTTTGCCCAGGACCACTATGTGATGAGCCTGCTGGTGGCGTCGATGGTGATCGGCGGCATCGCCCTGTCCTGGGCCTTGCTGGGCAACCTGGGCGGCATGATCAGTTTCGGCCACGCCGCCTTCTTCGGCGTGGGCGCCTATACCTCGGCGGTGCTGAGCATGAAGTTCGGCGTGCCGGTGCTGGCGGCGCTGCTGCTGGGTGGGGTCGGGGCGCTGGTGGCGGCGCTGGCGATGTTGCCGGTACTGCGCCTGCGCGGTCCCTACTTTGCGCTGGCGATCCTGGCCTACGCCCATATCTTCCGCATCCTGGCCACGGAGTGGACCTCCATGACCGGCGGCTCGGGCGGGCTCTCCAGCATCCCGCCGCTGCCCACGCTGCTGGGGCTGGACCTGTCCAGCAAGAGCGGCGCCTATTTCGTGATCCTGTTCATCGTGCTGGTGTTTGCCGCAATCTACGCCCGCCTGCGCGAGAGTCACTACGGCCTGGCCTTGCGCGCCATGCACGAGAGCGAGGATGCCACCCGCGTGGTCGGTGTCAACAGCCTCGTGCTCAAGGGCATGATGCTGCTGCTGTCGGCCTTCATGTGCGGTGTGGTGGGGGCGTTCAATGCGCACTACATCAGCTTCCTGGAGCCGGACTACGCCTTCAGTGCCCTGTGGGTCAGCATCCCCATCGTGGCGGCCATCTTCGGCGGCTACCGCAGCATCAGCGGCCCGGTCGTCGGCGCCGTGGTGGTCTACCTGCTGGATCAGCTGGTATTCAAGAACATCATTCCCTCCGGCCACCAGCTGGTGCTGGGCGGCTTGCTGGTGGCGATGATCGTCTTCAGTCCGGATGGCCTGCTGCCCCTGCTGCGCAAGCTGTTCAAGGGCAAGTTCACGAGGAGCAAGCATGCTGCAACTTGACAAGGTATCGGTGCGCTTCGGCGGCCTGATCGCCGTCAATGAAGTCTCGCTGGAGGTCGGCAGCGGCGACGTGGTCGGGCTGGTGGGCGCCAATGGCGCCGGCAAGACCACACTGTTCAACGCCATCTCCGGGCTGGTACGGCCCACCAGCGGGACCATCCGCTTCAACGGTGCCGATATCCTGCACGCCCCGCTGCATCGCCGGGCCCGCCTGGGGATCGGTCGCACCTTCCAGATTCCGCAACCCATGCATGAGCTCACGGTGCGCCAGAACCTGATCGTGGCGCAGCGTTTTGCCACCGGCCGCGTCGATGACAGCAAGATCGCCGAGGTACTGGCCTTCACGGGATTGACGGAGAAGGCTGATCGCGATGCCGCCAGCGAACTGGCCCTGACCGAGCTCAAGGCGCTGGAAGTGGCCAAGGCCCTGGCGACCCAGCCCAGGCTGCTATTGCTCGATGAAGTGCTGGCCGGTCTGGAAACCAACGGCAAGCGCCGCTTCATGCAGATGCTCAAGGGCTTGCACGAGGCCTTTGCAGTGGGCATCGTCATCATCGAGCACGACATCGAGACCATCAGCCAACTGTGCCATCGCGTGGCCGTGCTCAATTTCGGCCAGCTCATCGCCGAGGGCAAACCGGCCCAGGTGTTCAGCGATCCCGCCGTCATCAAGAGCTATACCGGAGCCTGACCATGCTTGAAGTCACCAACCTGCGCGCCGGCTATGGCGCCATCAATGTGCTGTGGGATATCTCCCTGACGGTCGGGCAAGGGCAACTGACCACCATCATCGGCGCCAACGGTGCCGGCAAGACCACGCTGCTGCGCGCCATCATGGGGTTGCTGCCGATCGGGCAGGGCCAGGTCAGCCTGGATGGCCGCGTGCTCAACGGCATGCCGACCTGGGAGATGTCCCAGGTCTCGATGGCCATGATCCCGGAAGGACGCATGATCTTCCGCGCCATGAGCATCGAGGAAAACCTCATCATCGGCGCCTTCGCGCCCCAGCACCGCGCCCGCGTGAAAGACAACCTGGAACGCGCCTATGCCATGTTCCCGCGCCTGCGCGAGCGGCGCCGCCAGCTGGCCGGTTCGCTCTCCGGTGGCGAGGCGCAGATGCTGGCCATGGCGCGCGGGTTGATGTCGGAACCGAAGCTGCTCATCATCGACGAACCCTCGCTGGGCCTGGCGCCGGTGGTGGTCAATGAACTCTTCGAGATCCTCACCCGACTCAAGCAGGAGGGCCGCACCATCGTCCTGGTCGAACAGAACACCGAGCGCGCCGTCGGCGTGGCCGACCATGTCTATCTGATGCAGAGTGGCAAGCTCATCCTGTCACAGAGGGCGGCCGAGGTCGATCTCGATCATCTGCACGATCTTTATTTCGCGCGCTAGCAGCGATGCGGGCATGCTTTCGAGGTGACGGTATTGGAAATGCCGTCGTGACCAGGGAACAGGAGTAGTCGATGCAGATGGCGCAGTTGCTTGAACAATATGGTCCACGCGAATCCATGGAATACGACGTGGTGGTGGTGGGTGGTGGTCCAGCCGGCCTGGCGGCGGCGATCCGGCTGAAACAGCTATCGTCGGACCTGTCGGTCTGCGTGCTGGAGAAGGGCAGCGAAATCGGCGCCCACATCCTCTCCGGCGCGGTCATGGACCCACGCGCCCTGAGCGAACTGATCCCCGACTGGAAGGCGCAAGGCGCGCCGCTGGACACACCGGTGAGCGAAGACCGCTTCCTGTTCCTCTCCGCCACCAAGGCCTACAAGACGCCCAACTGGCTGCTGCCCAACTGCTTCCAGAACCATGGCAACTATGTGATCTCACTGTCCAACGTCACCCGCTGGCTGGGCCAGCAGGCCGAGGCGCTG
>QFZN01005945.1_pt1 | contig 95566 bp, 78 predicted proteins | sample 1740101 | NCBI WGS metagenome assembly QFZN01 (sample SAMN09210849, study PRJNA391713) | Ciliate metagenome, whole genome shotgun sequencing project. | isolation source: combination of 50 Heterometopus sp. ciliate cells from an enrichment culture... | host: Heterometopus sp. ...
GGAGGGTATCTTGCATGGGAGCTTGTCGGGGTGGGATGTGGATAAGTCCATCCCGGGTGGGGCAGGATGACTTATCCACAGCGAGGCCGCAGCCTCACTTCTTCGGGTTGTAGCGGATATCGCCTTCGAACAGTTGCGCGGTGCCACCGCCCAGGTCGGACTGCACCGGCCAGACTTCATGACCGATGCGCAGCTCCGTCCCCTCGTGGACAGCCTTGGCGACGATGATGCGGGCATCCTCGGCGGCAACCATGCCTTCCTTCATCTGGCTGACTTCTTCCAGCAGCACCTTGACCTCGTAGGCCAGCGCCTTGCGCTTGTCGCTGGTCTCGAAGAGGATTTCCGGCGTGGCCTTCTCGGGATTGAGCTTGTAATAGCTTTGCTGCTTGATGGTGCGGTCCAGCTCGGCCACCTTGCGTGTGTACTCCTGCTCCTTGATGGCGATCTTCTCTTCCAGGTAGGGATCCAGGCCGACCTGTACGCGGGTATGGGCGGTGGTGGTGGCGCCGATGACATTGGCGCGGATGATGTTGGTGGCTTCGACGCGTCCGCCGATGATGTGGCCGGTACGCGGGTTGCCCTTGCCGACCGTGATCTCGTCACCGGCCAGCAGTTCGCAGTGGCGCGCATTGCCCAGCACCAGGATCTTCTCGGCGGCCTCGATATGGGCGCTCTCGGCGAACATCACCTGCACTGATTTCTGCGAGCTGATGCGCGAGGCGATGGCCGTGGTGCCGGCTTGCGCGGTCACGCCTTCGCTGTGACCGATCACGCCGCCCTTGACCACCACATTGCCGCCCGCCACGATCTCGGCGGCCTCGACGGTGCCATTGACGACCACGTCGCCGCCTACGTGCATCTTCATGCCGGTGAGCACGTCACCGGAGACACGTACCGTGCCTTCGAAGGTGAGGTTGCCGGTGGAGAGGTCGACGTTTTCCACATCGATGACCGGATTGACCTTCACGCCATTCTTGATCAGGGTAGGCTGGCCCGGCACCATCGCGATCAGCAGGTCCGGATCGTCGGGACTGGGTTCGGCGCCGATGCTTTCCTTGGAGAAGCTGACATCGGCGATGGGACGTGCCGGTACCTTGCCGCCACGGATATCGATGCCATCCGTGCCCGGCACCGGCGGCACGCGACGCATCAGCGCATCGCCCACCGAGACCAGCAGGATGTGCGCCATGTCGGCGTAGGAGACCATGGCATCCTCGTCGATATCGGCCAGCTCCTCTTCCTTTTCCTCGAGCAGGCTGTCGAAACGGGCCGGCTCGGCAGGTGTGGGCATGAGGCCCTGAGCCACTACCAGCTTGTTGCAGAAACCGGCCGTCAGCGCCGCGCGCAATTGCTCATGCAGGATGCCGTAGGTGATGCCGGCGGCACGGATCGCATTGACCACCTCCACGCTCTTGGCGCGGCCCGCGTAAGGCGGCACCAGGGTCAGCGATGCGGTCATGAGGTCATCAGCCACCTCCAGGGAGAACTCGCCATCGCGGCGTTCGGCGATGACCTGGGTCACGCTCTCCTTGGCGTCTTCGGCCTTGCGTACGAAACCATTGAGGATGGAATCCTGGAAGAACAGTTTGGTCAGCCCATGATCGGCCATGGCCTGCTTCAGGAAGGCCAGCGTCAGCGGCGGGAATCCAGCCGTCGGCGTAAAGGTTGCGCTCAGTTCGCCGCTGGCCCTGTCGAACGCAAACGACAACGGTTGCGGGGTTGCTTGGTTCATGCTGATCCTCGACCTCGATGAATTGCTGCGCCGGAGACACCGGTTTCATCCCGCGCGCTGCTGCGGGCGGTGATGGGCATGCGCGGGGGAGAGTTGCGGTGCTGGCGTGGTCAACCCGCCACGCCTCATAGGGTTGAAAATTTGCACACACGGACGAAATCATCGACCATAGCCCCCCTGGCGACATACGGCTGACATTGTGATGTGGCAAGATGATCCAGCAATTTCTTCTATTGCACAAGGTTTGACGTCAAATGCTCTAGATTAGGCTCTTAAAGTTATTTTTATGTTAAGTACCCAAATAGACGATTTCAAGGATGACGATGCACGTCATCGGGCAGGCCGCGTCAGTACTTTGGTCAGCATCGTGGTCAACATCGTCCTGGTGCTGTTGCAGATCACCGCGGGCCTGTTCACGGGCTCGCAGGCGTTGATTGCCGATGGCATCCACTCGCTCACTGACCTGGTCTCGGACTTCGTGGTGCTGCTGGCCGGTCATCACAGCCGCAAGCAGGCGGACGAAGACCACCAGTACGGCCACCAGCGTTACGAGACAGCCGCCTCGCTGGCGCTGGGCGCCTTGCTGCTGGCGGTGGGCATCGGCATGCTATTCACGGCCGCCCACAAGATCCAGGACTACGGTCATACGCCGCCGGTCCATGTGGCCGCGCTGTGGGTGGCCCTGACGGCCCTGCTGTCCAAGGAACTGCTGTTCCGCTACATGCTGCGCATTGCCCAGCGCGTGCGGTCCAGCCTGCTGGTGGCCAATGCCTGGCATGCCCGTTCCGACGCGGCCTCCTCACTGGTGGTGGCGCTGGGCATCGTGGGCAACCTGGCCGGCTTCACGCTGTTAGATCCAGTGGCCGCCGCCGTGGTGGGGTTGATGGTCTCACGCACCGGCTGGGGCTTCTTCTGGAGCGCGCTCCACGACCTGATGGACCGCGCCGTCTCGACCGAGGAAACCCAGGCCATCCGCACCACCCTGATGACCACGCCCGGCGTGCAAGGCTTGCACGACCTGCGCACGCGCCGCATGGGCGACATGACCCTGGTGGACGTCCACCTGGAAATCGACGGCGACATCACCGTCACCGAAGGCCACGCCATTGCCACCGCCGCGCGCCAGCGCGTGCTGGAGGTACACCATGTGCTGGACGTGATGACCCACGTCGATCCGGTCGGGCATCCGCCGCACTAGCTGCTGCTGAGACGCAGCGTGTCGACACGGAGCGTGCGTTGAGCTAAAGCTTTGCCGGGGCCAGCCGTTAGAGGCGCTATCCCTGCTCTGTTGTCTCGCGCCCATGACCACTCTTGCACCGCTGCTGTCCGTGCCGACCTATGTGACGCCGGTGTCGTCGTCTTCTGCATCGTCGTCGTCGGCGGCGGCTGTCACGACTACGCCGGCGGCCAGCAGCACGACGTCGCTGGGGCAGGCCGCGTCGCCCTCTCTTTCCCTGTATGCGGCCTCGGGCCTGCTGGATGGCACGTCCTCGCTGCCACGCGCCATCTGGGAAGCGCCGCAGACCGATGCCACGTCCACCCGCATGGCCGCCAACGCCAGTGCCGGTGACCTCGGCTCGCGCTGGAAGGGACTGGGCCGGGCCATGATGGACCAGGCCACCCTGCTGGGGCCGGACCATGCCTCCTATTCACAATCGCTGCTGGTGTCGGACCAGGCACGCCAGGGCAGCAGCGGCGTCCAGGCGATCCTGCGCGACCAGTTGCACCACTTCGGCAGCAATGCCGTGAGCCTCTCGGTCACGACGGCCTCGGGCGCGCAGGTCGAGTTGAGCCTGTCGGCCAATAGCGATGGCGTGGCGGTTGACGTCAAGCTGACGGCAGGCAAGCTCACCGATGACGAACGCGCGGCCCTGGGCCAGTTGGGCGACGCCTTCGAGGCCGCCGTGCAGGGCCTGGCCGGGCAACCGCCCACGCTGTCGCTGTCCGGCCTGACCCAGTTCGACAGCAGCAAGCTGGCCGCCATCGATCTCAAGGCCAGTCTCTCCGGCGGCACCAGCGTGCAGTTCCACGCCGATGCCAGCCAGCGCAGCGTGGCACTGAGCAGTACGGCCGGCAGCATGAAGGTGCAAGTCGATGCCGGCAAGGACGCCATCACCGGCAGCGCCGACCAGCGCCAGCGTGCCATCGCCAGCTACCTGCAGCAGTTCGACAGCGCCGCCAGCCGGGGTCATGCCGATGGCGGACTCACCTCGCTGTTCAAGGATGCCTTCTCGCAACTCAACGGCAGTGCCACGCCCGCCGATGTGGCCAGTGCGGCCAGCGCCAGCCCGGCGCCGCTGCTCTCGGCCAGCAGCGATGACCGCAGCATGCTCTCGGGCCTGGCCGACTTCACGGCCTCGATCACCGGGGCGACGTCCGCGCCCAATCCCCTGCACCATGACGAGGTCGACGGTTTCGACTACCAGGTCGCGCAGCACACCCGCCTTTCCGGCGCCAGCCAGGCCAATCGCGCCATCTCGCAGCAGAGCAGTTCCACGCTCAAGGCCTCCTACCACGAGTCCCTGCAGCCGGACCTGCCGCTGAAGCTGGATACCACGCGCCAGTCCCAGAACTACACCTATCACCAGATCAACGACCAGGCCAGCAGCCAGGTCGAAATCGGCTACCACCTGGGCTATCTGGTGCAGGCAAGGGTGAGGCAGTCGGCCAGCCAGGATGCGAAGGTCAGCAAGTATGTGATGGGTGACCTGGTCAGCACGAGCGACACGCCGCTGCAGGCGCAGATCGTGCGCGACTTCTCCGCCCAGTTGCAGGATGGCCGCGATGCGCGCGCTGCCGATGGCGATGGCGCCTCCCGCCAACGCCAGCTGATGGCGCAGATCGGGACCATGGGCCTGCTGCAGGGCGATCCAACGGCCGTGCGCGGACATGGCACGCAGATCGTGGGCAGCTGGCAGGGGTAGAGCGGGTAATACGGGGCCAAGAGCGGGGCCAGGATGCAATGGCGATCAATCGATACGAATCGCATCGCGACGTCGTCGACTTGCCACATTCCTTCCTGCAACTTGTACAGCCTGCCCGCAATCGTTTAAAATCCGGGCTTCTCTTTGGGGAGTAGCCAGCTTCCGGGTCCACCGGAAGAGCCCGTGTCAACATTCTCGGCAACACATTGCCGTGGCGCGGGTAGCCAATAGGTAGGCGAGACCATAGACGTTCCTGCGGCCAGGCTGGGCGCGCAGTTGCGTCCATGGACTTCGCCCGGCCAAGGAACCCCGTTCATGAATTTCCCCGCTCTCGTTCTCCTCGCGCTCGCGATGTCCACTGACGCCTTTGCGGCCGCCATCGGCAAGGGCGCCGCCATGCAGAAACCGCGCTTCCTGCAAGCCCTGCGCATCGGTCTGCTGTTTGGCGTGATCGAAGCCATCACCCCCCTGATTGGCTGGTTCGCCGGTTCGGTGGCCACCAAGTGGGTGGCGCAATGGGATCACTGGATCGCCTTCGTGCTCTTGCTGGTCCTGGGCCTGCGCATGATCCGCGAAGGCTGCAGCGAGGAGGAGGAAGCGGCCGAGGCCGGCCCGCAGAAGCAGTCGGTGCTGATGCTGGCCCTGACCGCCGTGGCCACCAGCATCGACGCGATGGCCGTAGGCGTGGGCCTGGCCTTCATCGACGTCAATATCCTCGAAGCGGCCTTGCTGATCGGCCTGGCCACCACCACCATGGTCACCATCGGCGTGATGGTCGGTCGCGTACTGGGCGGCATCATCGGCAAGCGCGCCGAGATCCTCGGCGGCGTGGTGCTGATCGGCGTGGGTGCCGCCATCCTCTACGAACACATGAGCCGCGTGGGCGGTTGATTCAGTCGCGCGGCGTGCTGGCGCGCGCCGCGCAATAGTCGGCCGCCATCAGGCGGAAGGCCGTCACGGCCGGATTGTCCTGGTCGCCGCGCCAGGCCATGCCCATCTCGGCGCGCGGCGCATCGCCGGCCAGCGGGCGGAATTCCACCCGGTCGTAATGGAAGCGCTGCGCCGAGGCCGGCAGGATGCCCACGCCCAGGCCGGCGCGCACCAGCGAGAGGATGGTGGGGCTCTGGTCGATGTACTGGGTGAAGTCGGGTTTGACGTCGGCCGCGCCCAGCATGGCCATGATGCGGTCGTAGAAATACTTGCCGTGGGTGGGCGAGTGCATGATGAAGGGCTGGCCGTCGAGTTGCTGCGTGGCGATCTGCGCATGCTGGGCCAGGGCATGTCCCAGGGGCAGGGCCAGCACCAGCGGCTCGTCGTCCACCATCGTCATCTCCAGCGGCTGGCGCGAGGCCAGCGGGCGCAGGAAACCGATATCGATGGTATTGGCGCTGAAGGCTTCCAGCTGCGCCACCGAGATCAGCTCGAAGAGCACCACATCGATCTCCGGCAGTTGCCGGCGCGCCTGCATCAGCAATTCGGGAATCAGTTCATAGCCGGCCGCGCCGGTGAAGCCCACCCGCACCCGGCCGGTCTTGCCCTGGCTGGCGCGGCGCACCGTGCTTTCGGCCTGCTCCGACAATTGCAGCAGGCGCGAGGCATCGGCCAGGAACACCCGGCCCTCGGTGGTGAGCCGCACCGTGCGGCCCACGCGTTCGAACAATTGCACGCCCAGCTTGTGTTCCAGCAAATGGATCTGCCGCGACAGCGGCGGCTGGGTCATGTTGAGCAGGGTGGCCGCGCGACGGAAATTGAGTTCGGTCGCGGCAACCACGAAACAGCGGACTTGGGCCAGGTCGAGCATGAGGAGATCGCAAGTGAGGGGGCGCCTGCATTATAGGCATGTTAGGCATGTGCGGCCCCCGTGCCACAGTGGCCGGCCTCAGGTGGTGAGACTGCCGTCCGGACGTTGGCCGGCCAGGCCTTGGGCCAGGCTGGCCAGCACCATCTCGCCCATGGCCGTGCGCGACTCCACGGTGGCGCTGGCGCGGTGCGCCTGCAGGACCACCTGGCCCATCGTCAAGAGTGCCGCCGGCACATGGGGTTCATCGACGAAGACATCCAGGCCGGCACCGGCGATGACGCCGCGCGTGAGCGCATCGACCAGGTCGCTTTCCACCACCAGCTTGCCGCGGGCGATATTGATGAGCACGCCTTCGCTGCCCAGTGCGTCGAGCACGGCGGCGTTCACGATGCCCTGGGCGCGGTCGGCGGCAGCGGCCAGCACCAGCACGTCGCTCTCGCGCGCCAGTTGCAGCAGTTCCGGCACGAAGCGGTGCGGCAGGTCGTCCATGGCGCGCAGGTCGGTATAGGCGATCGGGCAGCCGAAGGCGGCGGCGCGCTGGGCGATGGCACGTCCCACCTTGCCCATGCCGACGATGCCCACGCGGCGGCCGCTCAGGCGACGCGACAGGGGAATGGCGCCCGGATTGGGATGGCGCACCCAGTCGCCGCGCTGCACGAAGGCATGGCCCGGGCAGATCTGGCGCAACACGGTCAGCATCAGGCCGATGGCCAGGTCGGCCACGTCCTCGGTGAGCGCACCGAAGGTGCCGGTGACCGGCAAGCCCTTGCTGCGGGCATGGTTCAGGTCCACCGCATCGGTGCCGACACCATTGACGGCGACCACCTTCAGCGCCGGCAGGCCATCCATGAGTGCATTGCTGATGCCGGTGTGGCCACCGGTGATGACGCCTTCGATGACCGCGCCATGGCGGGCGATATAAGCGTCCTTGTCGTCCTGCTCGAACAGCCGGTGCATGTGGTACAGGCTTTCCAGCTTGTCGTTGATGGCCGGGACCAGGATGGGATTGAGCTGCAACACGTGGCGTTTCATGGAAGGACTCCTTGTCTGTCGATGGCAATGCCGGCGGATGATGCGGTCAATCGGGCAGCGCGTCCAATCCCAAATGACTATCAATTGATTCAGGAAATCGATTCAAGAATTGAAGCAACAGGGGCAGCCCATCGATTCAATCCGCACATCATCTGATAGTCATAAAGGATTGGACGCGGGCAGTGGGCGCGGCCATGATGCCCGGCATTGGCTGCCCAATATTCCCTTGTGGGAAACACAACAAAGCCAGCCCCATACCATGGAGACAAACGATGCGCCAAGTCGACGCCGCCGGCCCACCCGGCAGCCGCCACGCCCCTGCAAGCGCCACTGCCCGTCCGGCCAACGCCGCTGTCCTGCAGCAGAAACCCACCCGCTACCGCTGGGTCGTGATGGGGCTGATCTTCCTGATCTGGGCGGTGGCCTGCGCCGACCGCGCCAATTTCGGCATCGCCTTGCCCTACATGAAGAAGGAATACGGCATCAGCAATACCGAGGCCGGCCTGATCGTGAGCCTGTTTTCCTTTGCCTACGGCATCGTGCAGATTCCGGTGGGCCTGATGTACAAGCGCCTGGGTGAAAAGACCACCGGCCTGCTGTTCTCGGTATTCATGCTGCTGACCTCGCTCTTTACCGGCCTGATGGGGACGACCTCATCGGTACTGCTGTTGCAGCTGTACCGGGTCGGCCTGGGGCTGTCGGAAGGCCCGCTGGGCATCGGCTGCACCAATGTCATCAACCGCTGGTTCCCGCCCGAGGAAAAAGGCACCGCCACCGGCCTGTGGATCGCCACCTCCAAGCTGGGGCCGCTGATCGTGCCGACGGTATGCATCGTGGTCATCCAGCTCTGGGGCTGGCGCGAGATCTTCTATGTGTTTGCCGTGCCGGGCGTATTGCTGGCCATCCTGTGGATGTTCCTGGTGACCAATTCGCCGACTGGCAACCGTTTCTGCAACGATGCCGAGCGCGCCTACATCAACCAGGAAGCGGTCGCGCCTGCTGCCACCGCCGGCAGCAAGCCCGCCACCGGTGCCCAGGTCACGGCCATGCCCTGGCTGGACGGCATCAACCGCACCCGCCGCGTACCGCGCCTGGAAACCTTGCGCCAGGTCTTCACCTCCTGGAACGTGATCGGCGTGGCCCTGGGCTATGGCTGCATGATCGGCATCGCCAATATCTTCATGTCGTGGATGCCGACCTACCTGGTCACGGTCAAGGGCTTTGCCTCGGTCAAGATGGGCTTCCTGGCCTCGGCCCCCTTCATCGGCGCGGTGGCCGGCAACATGCTGGGCGGGGTGATTTCCGACCGGCTGCTGGGCGGTCGTCGCAAGCCCATGATGCTGCTGGGCGCGCTGGGCACGGCGGCGATGACGCTGCTGCTGGTGGAGGCCCCGGACAACGTCGCCTACCTGGGCGCGCTGCTGATGCTCGCGGGCCTGGCGCTGGGCATCGGCTTTGCCGGCTACTCCGCCTATCCCATGGGGCTGGCCACCAAGGCCACCTACCCGACCGCCTTCGGCATCGTCAATTCGCTGGGCCAGATCGGCGGCGCCTGCGCCCCGCTGGCGGTGGGCATGCTGCTGGACCGCTATGACTGGACCAGTGTGTTCCTCTACATGGTCGGCACCTCGCTGCTGTGCCTGGTGCTGCTCCTGAGCGTGGTGGAACCGATCACGGTAAGGAAGGCGGGGGAGGCCGACTAGGCCGTCGCTTGTACGCTGGCTTGCGCCAGGGGGAAATCGGCCCGCCATCGCGCGGGCCTTTCTTTTTAGGGTAATTAATATCTATTGGATATTAATACGCATCGAATTATATATTGGACAAATGGTAGAGCCAGGGGCACTCTAACCATCCCATTTTCCCTAAGCAGCCCTGAGGAGACACCCACCATGCCGACCTACCGTTCCCATACCACCACCCAAGGCCGCAACATGGCCGGCGCGCGCGCCCTGTGGCGCGCCACCGGCATGAAGGATGGCGACTTCGACAAGCCCATCATTGCCGTGGTGAACTCCTTCACCCAGTTCGTGCCCGGCCACGTCCACCTGAAGGACCTGGGCCAGCTGGTGGCGCGCGAGATCGAGGCCGCCGGCGGCGTGGCCAAGGAATTCAACACCATCGCCGTCGATGACGGCATCGCCATGGGCCACGACGGCATGCTGTACTCGCTGCCCTCGCGCGACCTGATCGCCGACTCGGTCGAATACATGGTCAACGCCCACTGTGCCGACGCCATGGTGTGCATCTCCAACTGCGACAAGATCACCCCGGGCATGCTGATGGCCGCGATGCGCCTGAACATTCCCGTGGTCTTCGTCTCCGGTGGCCCGATGGAAGCCGGCAAGGTCATCAAGACCGTCAACGCCGACAAGAAGGTCATCAAGCTGGACCTGGTCGACGCCATGATCCAGGCCGGCGACAAGAACATCTCGGACGCCGACGTGGCCGAAGTGGAACGCTCGGCCTGTCCGACCTGCGGTTCCTGCTCCGGCATGTTCACCGCCAACTCGATGAACTGCCTGACCGAAGTGCTGGGCCTGTCGCTGCCGGGCAACGGCACCATCCTGGCGACGCACGCTGACCGCAAGGAACTGTTCCTGCGTGCCGGTCGCGTGATCGTTGAGCTGGCCAAGCGCCACTACGAAGGCGACGACTACAGCATCCTGCCGCGCAATATCTGCACCAAGGAAACCTGGGAAAACGCCATGACCCTGGACGTGTCCATGGGCGGCTCCACCAACACCGTGCTGCACCTGCTGGCCGCGGCGCACGAAGCCAAGGTGGAATTCACCATGGCCGACATCGACCGCATCTCGCGCAAGGTGCCCTGCCTGTGCAAGGTCGCGCCGATGACCAACAAGTACCACATCGAAGACGTACACCGCGCCGGCGGCATCATCTCCATCCTGGGCGAGCTGGCCCGCGCCGGCCTGCTGGATACCTCGCGTCCGACCGTACACAGCAAGACCCTGGCCGAGGCCATCGAGAAATACGACATCCGCGTCTCCAGCGATCCGGCCGTGCACAAGCTGTTCCGCGCCGCACCCGGCGGCGTGCCGACCCAGACCGCGTTCTCGCAGGAAGAACGCTTCGAGACCAGCGACCTGGATCGCACCAACGGCTGCATCCGCGACATCGAGCACGCCTACTCGCAAGACGGCGGCCTGGCGGTCCTGTACGGCAACATCGCCGAGAAGGGGTGCATCGTCAAGACCGCAGGCGTGGATGAAAGCATCCTCAAGTTCTCCGGCACCGCACGCGTGTTCGAGAGCCAGGACGCGGCCGTCGAAGGCATCCTGGGCGACAAGGTCAAGGCCGGTGACGTGGTCATCGTGCGCTACGAAGGCCCCAAGGGCGGCCCCGGCATGCAGGAAATGCTGTACCCGACCTCGTACATCAAGTCCAAGGGCCTGGGCAAGGCCTGCGCGCTGTTCACCGATGGCCGCTTCTCGGGCGGCTCCTCGGGCCTGGTGATCGGCCACGCCTCGCCGGAAGCGGCCGAAGGCGGCGCCATCGGCCTGGTCGAAGAAGGTGACCTGGTCGATATCGACATCCCCAACCGCACCATCAACCTGCGCATCTCCAGTGACGACCTGGCCCAGCGCCGTGCTGCCATGGAAGCGCGTGGCGAGGCGGCCTGGCAGCCGGGCAACCGCCAGCGGGTAGTGTCGCAGGCACTGCAGGCCTACGCGGCGCTGACCACTTCGGCAGACCGTGGCGCGGTGCGTGACCTGTCGCAGCTGAAGCGCTGATCGGATCGTTGACCAGGCCAGGAAAAACCCGCGCAAGCGGGTTTTTTGCTATTAACTTACCCGGCTCTGGGCGGGATGAGTTCCTCGCTACATCCAGATTGGACTCACTTTGCCAGGGCCTCTATCAGCAATTGCTCTGCATTAGGTTGCAATCCTGCTTATTACACCACCGCCGGACCAATTGACGGAGCGACCTTCAACGTATCCCTGATTACCTCCAACGCATGCTGGATGTCGTCGCGGCTGGCGATGCCTCCGATGCAGACTCTCACGGCTTCCGGAGGCTGGTTAGAGACGGCAAAGGCATCGCTTGACACTACGCCAATGCCGGATGTGCGCATCTGCGCGGCGAAAGCTTTCGCCTGCCATCCCCCCTGGAGTTTGATCCACAGATGAAATGCCTCTGGCGCGGAATCGTAGCTGTGCGCGGGCAGGATGCGCGCTGCCATTTTCTGGCGCAGCATTGATTCCTTGCGGATGTTGGTCAATGCCAAGTCGGCCACTCCATCGCGGATCCAGCGCGTAGCCAGCGCGGACGTGATTGGGGAGGCCATCACCGTTGTAGCGCGTAGCGAAGCCGCTAGACGCGTCGCGTATTGTCCGTCAGGTGCCGTCATGTAGGCGATGCGCAAGCCTGCACCGACGCTCTTGGCCAGGCCGGTGACGTAGAACGTCAGGTCGGGACCGATACTGGCGATGGCCGGCGGCGCCGAACGCGGCAGCACGCCATAGGCATCGTCCTCGATGATCGCCACCTCATAGTGACGGGCAATCTCCACTAGCGCCTGCCGGCGCGACAGCGACGTGGTCAGCGTGGTGGGATTGAGCAGCGTCGGATTGCAATACAGCGCCTTGGGTGCGTATTGCGCACAGGCACCGGCGAACGCGACGGCGTCGATACCTTCATTGTCCATCGGCAAGCCGACCAGCTTGATACCCAATTGCCCGGCCAGCGCACGCAGCCCTGGGTAGGTAATGTCCTCGCAACACAGCACCCCACCAGGTCCCACCATCATCGTCAGGATCGCTAGCAATGCGCACTGCGCGCCGGGCACGACCAGCAATTGCTCCGGCTCCACCACCATGCCGCGCCGGCGTAACCAAAGCGCACCAGCTTCGCGGTCCTCCATCGAGCCGCCGAAGTCCTGGTAGCGCATGAGGTCGCGCAGCCTGCCGTTGACGTGAGTCCAGCCGGACTGCATCAGCTCCGTCAGTTCCGCCGATTCCGGCTCGGGAGGCATGTTCATCGACATATCGACGTTGGGCCGACCTTCAGTCACGCGCGGGATGCGCGGGCGCCGCTTGCCGCAGACGAAGGTGCCGCGCCCCACCACCGAATCCACCAGGCCACGCCGATGCGCCTCTGTATACGCACGGGCCACGGTAGTGAAATCCAGGTCCAGCGCCTCGGCCAGCTTGCGTTGCGGCGGCAGGCGTTGCTCAGCCTGCAGATGGCCGGTAGCGACGTCCTCGGCGATGGCGTTGGCGATGGCCAGATAAACCGGGCCGCCGCTCTTCTTCAGTTTCGGAACCCACATATTGGCGTGCTTGGGCATGGCGACTCCTTCCATTGGATGCGCATCATTGACTGCATGCAATACCACGATTGAATGCAAATCCTGTTCCATGCAATCGCCGCCTGACGGGCGCTTTTTCGCACCGGTTTACGCCACCTTGCAACGCTTGCCTGCACCACCGGAAATCACGCCGCCACATCAGGGTGCAGGCGGGTTTTCATGATTGACTGGAGCAATTGAATGGATCGTTGAAAAAGTGCGAAAGCCTTCTCTGAAAAGGCTTTCTGCGGATCCGCCAATAATCGGAAAAAGCAGCTCATCAATGAAAATTGACAGGATTTTTTTGCAGTCAATTTGGCCTTCCCCATCGATTGCATGGCACGCCCGATGCATTCAATGCCAGCGTCGCGGCAACGTCGCCGGACCACTTTTCACAAGTGCAGACCAATAGCAACCGAGAGGAGTATCACCATGCCCGCAGTGACCAAAGCAGCCCACGCCCCCGGCGACTTTCTGGTGGATTACGAAGAGAAGGTTTTTGAAGACGTCAAGGCCGAACCGGGGGAGAAGGCGCTGGTGACCTTCCATACCGTGGCCTTCGAGGGCTCGATCGGATTCGTCAATCTATTGCAGGCCACCCGTCTGAAGCGCAAGGGTTTCGAGACCTCGATCCTGCTGTACGGTCCCGGCGTGACGCTGGGCGTGCAGCGCGGTTTCCCCACCCTGGGCGACGAAGCCTTCCCCGGCCACCAGAACTTCAACAAGCAGATCGTCAAGTTCATGGAAGAAGGCGGCAAGGTCTATGCCTGCCGCTTCGCGCTGCAGGCGCTGTACGGCCACGGCGAGCCTTCGCTGATCCCCGGCATCCGCCCGATCAACCCGCTTGACGTGCTCGACCTGGTGCTGCTGCATCGCCGGGACAACGCCTTCATCCTCGATACCTGGACCCTGTAAGCGAAAAGGCGGCCATCATGAGCATCAACAAGAGAACGGTCCGGGCGGCGGCGGTGCAAATCGCGCCCGACCTCGACAGCGCAGACGGCACGGTGGCCAAGGTGTGCCAGGCCATCGCCGACGCTGCGGCCCAGGGCGCGCAGTTGGTGGTGTTTCCCGAGACCTTCGTGCCCTACTACCCGTACTTCTCGTTCGTGCGGCCGCCTTTCGCTTCCGGCCCCGAGCATCTGCTGCTCTATGAGCGCGCAGTGCAGGTGCCGGGCCCGGTGACGCAAGCCGTTGCAGCGGCCGCGCGCCAGCACGGCACGGTCGTGGTGCTGGGCGTCAATGAGCGCGACCATGGCACACTCTACAACACCCAACTGGTGTTCGACGCCGACGGCACACTCGTGCAAAAGCGCCGCAAGATTACTCCGACCTACCACGAGCGCATGATCTGGGGCCAGGGGGACGGCAGCGGGCTCAAGGTGGTCGATACCGCAGTCGGCCGCCTCGGCGCGCTGGCGTGCTGGGAACACTACAACCCGCTGGCACGCTACAGCCTGATGGCGCAGCACGAAGAGATCCACTGCGCGCAATTCCCCGGATCCATGGTCGGCCAGATCTTCGCCGACCAGATGGAGGTGACGATACGTCACCACGCGCTCGAGTCAGGCTGCTTCGTAGTCAACGCCACCGGCTGGCTGACCGATGCCCAGATCACTGCCATCGAACCTGATCCCGCCGCGCAAAAGGCGCTGCGCGGCGGCTGCTGCACCGCGATCGTCTCACCCGAGGGCAAGCTGCTGGCTGAACCGCTGCGCAGCGGCGAAGGCATCCTGGTGGCCGACCTCGACATGGAACTGGTCACCAAGCGCAAGCGCATGATGGATTCGGTCGGCCACTACGCACGCCCCGAGCTCCTGCACCTGGTGATCGATGACCGCCCGGCCGTTCCCATGTCTTCCCTGTTCCCGGCCACTACTGCCGCTACGACGGCAGCTGCACCTTCTTTCGCCGCAACCAACCCATCGAGGTCCCACCATGCAGACAGCCACCATCCAGTTGCATCCGAGGCGCCAGGCCTCCACCGAGCTGATCACGGAACTGCAATCCTTCGGACTGCGTCTTGATGCCCCAGGCGCCGGCGCGCAAAGCCGGCGCGGCGGCGCAGGTCCGTCTGACCACAAGGCCGTGACGGTGGATGGCCACACGGTGATGATCCCGGTCCATACCGCAGGCTCGTGGAACTCGCCCTATGTCGCCACCCAGCCGGACAGCGACGGCGCCTCCCGTATCCTGCGCGACGGCGTGGAAGTGGGCATGGTGTCCTTCCCTCACCAGCCGCGCTTCTACAAGATGCAGACCCTGGACGGCATCCCCTACGGCAAGATCGCCACGCTGCACGGTGCGGACGTGCTGGCGACCACGGTGCTGCAAAGCTGCATCCGCTACGAAAGCCGTCGCAAATCCTGCCAGTTCTGCGCTATCGGCCAGTCGCTGGCGGCCGGCCGCACCATCCTGCGCAAGACACCCGAGCAACTGGGCGAAGTGGCGCGCGCAGCAGTATTACTGGATGGCGTCAAACACATGGTGATGACGACCGGCACGCCCAACGCCACCGACCGCGGCGCCCGGATCCTGTGCGAGAGCGCCTTCGGCGTAAAGTCGGCGGTCAACCTGCCGATCCAGGGCCAATGCGAACCGCCCGATGACGACGCCTGGTTCCGCCGCATGCATGACGCCGGTATCGATACCCTGGGCATGCACCTGGAGGCAGTCACGCCCGAGGTGCGCAAACGCATCATGCCCGGCAAAGCTACGGTATCGGTAGAACGCTACTTCGATGCCTTCGCAGCGGCGGTCGAGGTGTTCGGCCGTGGTCAGGTGAGCACCTACATCCTGGCAGGCCTGGGCGATAGCCGGGAGGACATCCTCAAGGTCAGCGAGAAGCTGATCGACATCGGCGTCTATCCCTTCGTGGTGCCCTTCGTGCCGATCTCGGGCACGCCGCTGGAAGACCATCCCGCGCCCGACTCGGCCTATATGCGCCAGCTGCTGGCGCCGCTGGCTGCCATGCTGGACACCGCCGGTATGCGTTCGGGCGACGCCAAGGCCGGTTGCGGCAAGTGCGGTGCCTGCTCCTCGTTGTCTTCCTTTGAAAGGAAATGAGCATGAACGAACTGGCAGACAAGATTTCACTCGTGGTGCAACAGGCTCCCGCCAGCGTGGCGGTGGCACGGGCGGTGCGCATCAAGCTGGCGTTGACCCAGTGGGAACGCGAGGAAGCACGCCGGCTTCGGCGCGAAGTATTCTGCATCGAGCAAGGCATCTTTCACGACGATGACATGGACGACATCGATGCCGTCGCCATGCCTATCGTAGCGGTGCTGGAAGCTGCCGACGGTAGCCGCGAGGTGGTCGGCACGGTGCGCATCCACGAGCCGCAGTCCGGCGTGTGGCACGGTTCGCGGCTGGCGGTAGCCCAGCATGCACGTCGCATCGGCTCGATTGGCAGCGGCCTGATCAAGCTGGCGGTATCGACCGCTCACGCACACGGCTGCCATACCTTCCTGGCCCAGGTGCAGAGCCAGAACGCGCCGTTGTTCAGGAGACTGCACTGGAATACCCTGGCCGAGATCGAGATTCACGGCCGTCCGCACCACCTGATGCAGGCCGAACTGGATTTCTACCCACCCATCAGCGACGGTGACAGCGGCTTCCTGGTCGGCGAACGCCAGGGAGAACGACCATGAAATCCGGGGATGCACCGCTGGACCTGGCACAGATCGCCGAAACCCTGCGCGCTTCACGCGGCATCGCTCACAAGCGCGACATCGATGCGGTAATGCAGGCGCTGCATGTGGCTCTGCCGGTGCAGCATGAGGGCAGCACGATAGCCTTGGGCGACGATTGCGCCGCCATTCAGGACGGCGACGGCTATCTGCTGTTTGCCATCGAGGGCTTTCTCAACGAATTCGTCGATCAGCAACCCTGGTTCGCCGGTTACTGCGGAGTCATGGTCAACGTCAGCGACATTTACGCCATGGGCGGTCGTCCGCTGGCGGTGGTGGATGCGCTGTGGAGCCGAGGCGGCGACGCCGCGCGGCCGGTACTGGAAGGCCTGGCCGAGGCGGCTCGGGTATACGGCGTACCGTTGGTGGGCGGGCATAGCAACCGGCGCAATGACCGCGAACAGCTTTCGGTAGCGATCATCGGCCGCGCCAAACGCCTGCTCACCAGTTTCGACGCACAGCCCGGCCATCATCTGGTGGCGGCAATCGATCTGCGCGGCCGCTTCCAGGAACCCTACGCTTACTGGAACGCCAGCTCCGGCACCCCCTCCGAGCGCCTGCGCGCCGATCTGGAACTGCTGCCGGCTATCGCCGAGGACAGGCTGGCCCCGGCCGCGAAGGACATCAGCATGGCCGGCATCGTCGGTACTGCGCTGATGTTGCTGGAGTGCTCCGGGTTGGGAGCGAGCATCGACCTGGACGCCATCCCCCGACCGGAAGGTGTCGACTTGATGCGTTGGCTGACTGCCTTTCCCAGTTATGGCTTCCTGCTCAGCGTTGACGACGCAGCGTTGCCCCGGGTACTGGAGCGCTTCGCCAAGCGCAGCATCGCCTGTGCCTCGATCGGCCGTATCGACGCCGGCCGCGAGGTACACCTGTCCATGGGCGCACAGCAGGTCCCGTTCTGGGACTTTGGACAGGAAGCGCTGATTGGCTGCGGCCCGCGCCGGGGAGTCTGAGATGGATCTGCGCGCGCTTTCCGTCTCCCCTTCCGCTGCCGCAGTACGGCCAATGAAGATCGCGATGCTGACCCATTCGGTCAATCCGCGTGGCGGCGTGGTCCATGCACTGCAGCTGTCGGAAAGCCTGCACGCACTGGGTCACGAGGTCAGCCTGTTCGCTCCGGATGCACGCGAACGTGGCCTGTTCCGTGCGGCGGCCTGTCGTTTCCACCCGGTGCTGGGGCCGGAACAGACCGATGGCGTGGCGGGCATGGTGCGCCAGCGCATCGCGGACTACCTGCGCTGCTTCGATGCTCCCGGCATGGAACGCTTCGATATCTACCATGCGCAGGATTCGATCAGCGCCAACGCGATGGCTACGCTGGTGGAACGTGGCGCCATCCCCGGCTATGTACGGACGGTACATCACCTGGACAGTTTCGCGGATCCACAACTGCATGCCTGGCAGGAACGCGGTTATCGCTACGCCAGCCAGCTCCTGTGCGTAAGCCGCTTGTGGCAAGACACTCTGCTGCGCGAGCACGGGCTGCGCTCGGAACTGGTCGGCAACGGCGTCGACCGGTCCCGTTATTCGGCACGTCCTGCGCCGCGCGACATCGCCCTGCGCCACGAGCTCGGCCTGGCCGGCGCGCCATTGCTGCTGGCAGTGGGCGGTATTGAACCGCGCAAGAACACACTGGGGATTTTGCGCGCCTTCCTGCGCCTGCTTCGGGTACACCCGCATGCCCAACTGGTCATCGCCGGCGGCGCCAGCGTACTCGACCACCAGGAATACCGGCGTCAGTTCCATCAGGAACTGGCCGCCGCCGCGGTGGCGCCGAGCGCGGTACGGATCCTGGGACAGGTCGCCGATGCCGATATGCCTTCGTTGTTCCGCTGCGCCGACGCGCTGGCCTTCCCCTCGCTCAAGGAGGGCTTCGGCTTGGTAGCACTGGAAGCCATGGCCTGCGGCACGCCTGTGGTGGTGCCGCGCATCGCGCCGTTCACCGAATACCTGGACGGCGGATGTTGCGCCTGGGCCGATCCGGAAGATCCGGCCTCGATTGCAGCCGCCATGGCCCATGCCTGCGATCCGGCGGCCCGTACCGGGCTCATTGCCGCCGGCGCCGAAGTAGCGGCGCGCTTCACCTGGGAGCGCTCTGCGTTGCGTCACCAGGACATCTATCACGCATTCCGCCGCCAGCATGCGGCGCACACCAAAGAGGACATCCATGCCTGAAATGCACTTCCGCGTCCGCTGGCCGGACAACACCGTCACCGATTGCTACTCCCCTTCACTGGTGGTCAAGGAGCACCTGGAGGCCGGCCGCCGCTATGGACTGGCCGAGTTCGTCGAGCGCAGCGCCACCGCCCTGAACATCGGCAGCGAGCGGGTCCGCCAGAAGTACGGATTCGCCTGCTCCTCGGCCATGGACCAGCTGCGGCGCATCGAAGAAACCGCAGCGCGCTTCGAACTTGCCGAAGATCCCCAAGTACTGGTGGAGTCATTCACGCCCTGATCCCCACAACATTACAAATACCGAAAGAGGAAGACCATGAACGCAAAAGCCCAAGGCGCCCAGCGCCACCATTCCGTGATCGTGATCGGCGGCGGCCAGGCCGGCCTATCGATGAGCTGGAACCTGAAGCAGGCAGACATCGACCATCTGGTGCTGGAAAAGCACCGTGTGGGTCATGCCTGGCGCAGCGAGCGCTGGGACACCTTCTGCCTGGTGACGCCCAACTGGCAATGCACCCTGCCGGGCTATCCTTATCGTGGCGACGATCCCTACGGTTTCATGAAGAAGGACGAGATCGTCGACTACCTGGACGGCTTCGTCGCCAGCTTCGATCCACCGGTGCGCGAAGGCGTTACCGTCACCAAGCTGTGGCGGGACGGTACGCTGTGGCGTATCGCCACCAGCGATGGCGACTTCAGCGCTGATCAGGTGGTGGTGGCAGTGGGCGGTTATCACATTCCCGTGGTGCCGCGTACAGCCGAGAAGCTGCCGGCCGACATCGTGCAGATCCATTCCAGCGAGTATCTCAACCCCGAATCCCTGCCGGAGGGAGAAGTGCTGGTGGTCGGCACCGGCCAGTCCGGCTGCCAGATCGCCGAAGATCTGCACTTGGCCGGCCGGCGCGTACACCTGGGCGTAGGTGATGCGCCGCGCGTGGCGCGTACCTACCGAGGCAAGGACGTGGTCGAGTGGCTGGACAAGATGAAGTACTACGACCTGCCGGTGGAGCGCCATCCACTGGGTACCGGCGTGCGCGAGAAGACCAACCACTACGTCACTGGTCGCGATGGCGGACGCGACATCGACCTGCGCAAGTTTGCGCTGGAGGGCATGCAGTTGTACGGCCGCCTGGATGGCATCGGCGGCCCAGGCGGCGAGGTGGCGCAGTTCGGCCCCGGCCTGCAACGCTACCTCGACGACGCCGACGCAGTCTCGGAGAGCATCAAGGACAGCATCGACAAGTTCATCGCCGCCAACGCCATTGAGGCGCCCGTCGAAGCGCGCTACGTTCCGGTGTGGCAGCCGCCTTCCGACGCAGGCGCCAGCCTGGACTTGCGCGCTGCGAAGATTTCGGCCGTGGTCTGGTGCATCGGCTTTCGCACCGACTTCAGCTGGATCAATGAACCCATCTTCGACGGCCGCGGCTATCCCGGCCACGCGCGCGGCGTTACGGCAGCCGAAGGCCTGTATTTCCTCGGACTACCGTGGCAGTACACCTGGGGATCGGGTCGCTTCTCTGGCATCGCACGTGACGCGCAATATCTTTACGAGCACATTGCTGCCTTGCGCACACGCGGTGGCCAGGATGCGCTGTCGCAAGCGGCCTGACGCAAGGGAGACACCGTGGATGCCACTTCGCCGGTACCAATCGATGCTGCCTCGTCCGCCTATGGGCAGCTGATGGCGCGCTCGCTTGCGGATCCAGAAAGCTTCTGGCGCGAGCAGTCGCGCCGAATCGATTGGGAGACGCCCTTCGAGCAGGTGCTTGATGACAGCCGGGCACCGTTCGCGCGCTGGTTTCCCGGCGGACGCACCAATCTGTGCCACAACGCGGTGGATCGTCACCTGGCTGAGCGTCCGGACCAGGCGGCGCTGATCTGCGTGTCCGGCGAGACCGGCACAGAGCGTACTCTCAGCTACCGCCAGCTGCACCGAGAAGTCAACGCGATGGCTGCTGCCATGCTGGAACTGGGCGTGCGGCGCGGCGACCGGGTGCTGGTGTACCTGCCGATGGTGGCCGAGGCGGCGATCGCGATGCTGGCCTGCGCGCGAATCGGCGCAGTGCATTCGGTGGTGTTCGGTGGTTTTGCGCCTGCCAGCCTGGCCGTGCGTATTGCCGATGCGCAGCCGGCGCTGGCGATCTGTGCCGATGCAGGCTTCCACAACGGCGTGGTCGTCGGCTACAAGCAATGGATGGACGAGGCGCTTGCCTTGGCGGGAGCTGATTGCCCAGTAATGGTGGTGGATCGCGGTTTGGTGCCGTGGCGGTCCGGCATGCGCGATCACGACTATGTCGCGCTACGCACCCGGAATCTGGGCAGCTGCGTTCCCTGCGCCTGGCTGGAATCGAACGAAGCGTCCTACATCCTTTATACCTCGGGCACCACCGGGCGCCCCAAGGGCGTACAGCGCGACACCGGTGGTCACGCGGTGGCGCTGGCCACCTCGATGGCGCTGCTGTTCCAGGCGCAAGCGGGCGACACCCTGTTCACCACCTCCGATCTGGGCTGGGTGGTCGGCCACAGCTATGGCGTCTACGCGCCACTGTTGGTCGGGATGAGCAGCGTGCTTTACGAGGGATCGCCACTGCGTCCAGACGCGGGAGCTTGGTGGCGGCTTGTACGTGAGTATGGCGTCAATTTCATGCTGTCTTCAGCTACCGCCATGCGGCTGTTGCGGCGCGGAGGGCGACATGCGCTCGCCAGCGAGGTGCCGACGTTGCGGTGCCTGTTCCTGGCTGGCGAACCGCTAGATGAGTCGACTGCTGCGTGGATTGAGCAAGCGCTCGACAGGCCAGTCGTGGACCATTACTGGCAGACTGAGACCGGTTCTCCAGTAATTGGCTTGCCACTGTTCGACCTGGACGGAAAAACACCGTTATGCCGCCGTCGAGGCTCTCCTGGTCTAGCGACGGCTGGCTATGAATTGGAGGTCGTGGATGAGGAGAGCGGGCGGGGCAGTGCGCCTGACACCAAAGGAATGCTGATAGCTAGGGGAGTACTACCACCTGGTTGCTTGTCGACGCTTTGGCAGCGAGACGAAGAATTCCTTCGCACTTATTGGCGCAGAATCGATGACCAGTGGCAGTACGCCAGTTTTGACTGGGCCACGTGTGACAAGCAAGGCCATCTCCGCGTGCTAGGTCGTGCGGATGATGTCATTAACGTGGCCGGTAAACGCTTGGGAACACGTGAGATCGAAGAGGTATTGCTGGCAGACCCAGCTGTAGCCGAGGCGGCGGTAGTCGGCATGGATCACGCGCTTCGCGGTCAGGTGCCTATTGCCTTCGTTGTCTTGCGTCAGGATGAGAGGGCGTACGGTGGAGTACACGATATCACTCTTCGGCTCTCCGATGCGGTCACGGTCGCGATGGGGGCCTTTGCCCGACCCCGCAAGATAATCAGAGTACAAGCTTTGCCAAGAACCAGATCTGGAAAGGTGTTGCGGCGCCTAATACGCGAGATGATGAAAAGCCCAATGGCCATGGGCGGTGATAGTGTGGAAGCTTGCCGCATCCTCAATGAATTGAAACAGGCATTTGCTGCTCATGCACAAGAGAAATCGTATGATGAGTTGGCGTCTACACTTGTCGCTACGTAAAAAGCTTGCAGGCGTGGCACCTCATTTCAATGCTGAAATCTGTCCATTGCGGATCAGTCGCGCGCGCAGCACGTTGCGGCTGATGTCGAGCAGGCGCGCAGCCTGTACCTGGTTGCGTTCGCAGAATTCGAAGGCAGTGCGGAAGATGGTGTCTTCGATCTTCTCGAACAAGCCGTCAGGGGATTGGTTAAAGAGCGTCTGCAATGCCAGCTCCAGTCCGTGCAGCGGATCGCCGCTAGTGCATGAGACCGTCTCGGAGGCATGATCCACGCGGCGTTCCACGTGCGAGAGATGGAAGTGCTCGGCGCGCAGGGCATCATCCTGGCAGATCAGCAGTGCATGGTGAATCGCGTTTTCCAGTTCGCGGATGTTGCCCGGCCAGTCGTGCTGGCGCAGCTTGCGTTCACCTTCGGCATCGATGCGGGTGGCGCCATAGCCCAGCCGTTGGCGATATTCATGCAGGAAGTGGTATGCCAGCGGCAGGATATCGGCTGGCCGTTCGCGCAGGCGCGGGATGGCCAGTTGCACCACCTGCAGCCGGTAATACAGGTCCTGGCGGAAGTGCCCGGCGGCCACCGCATCCTGCAAGCGCACGTTGGTGGCGGCGATGATGCGCACGTCGATGGAGATGCTGCGCCGTGAACCGAGCCGCACCACTTCGCGCTCCTGCAGCACCCGCAACAGCTTGACCTGGATGGCCAGCGGCAGGTCGCCGATCTCATCGAGGAACAAGGTGCCGCCGTTGGCCGCCTCGAACCATCCGGCCTTGTGGGCGATGGCACCGGTGAAGGCGCCTTTTTCATGGCCGAACAATTCACTCTCGGCCAGGCTCTCCGAAAACGCGCCGCAGTTCACCGCCACGAAAGGCGCATCGCGCCGTACGCTCAGTTCATGAACGTGGCGCGCAATCAATTCCTTGCCGGTACCGGTGGCACCGATGATGACCACGTTGGCATCGCTGGGGGCCACGCGCTGCACGCGCTCCAGCAAGCCCAGCGAGACCGGATCATGGAAGACCTGCGCGGTGGCACGAATGGAAGTGCCCAGCTTGCGCGCATGCGGCAGGATCAGCAGCGGCGGTGAACTGTGCTCCGCGATATCGCCGTCGCCCTCTGTCGAAGAGGGCAGCGCATAGAGATGGGCAGAGCGATGGCTGGCATGCATGTCAGGCTCCGGGCTGGATGGGTCTCCTGCATGGGGGGAGGCGTAGGAAGACAGCGAATTGATTCTAACAATATGTGCAAGGCGAATTAACGATCAATTCAGCATAAGCATGCTCGGTATACGTTGGGTCATCGACCGCAAACGATTGTCTGACAAGGGACTGACGATATGGCGTCGTGCTGCGGCGACAGGCCGGCCAAGGAGGAAGGAAGTTGTCATACAGCGTTGAAAAATTAGTAATTCAGGGAGCAGGATAACTGCTGCTGTAGCAGCAGTCCCTGAGCATCCTGCTGCTGGAGCAGTAGGGCATATTTTGCAAGTCCTTGATTTGAAAGGCTTCACGAGGTGGCACGTTCTTCGCTGAAGGAGAGGGGCGCAATCGATCGCGTCCCCCTCTAGCCATCCTAGGAGAGCCTTCTTCATGAGCCGTCCTCTGCAAGTCGTCATCGTCGCCGGAAGCGGCCGCCGTCCCTCCCGCACCCTGGGCCTGCTGCATGCCATCGCCGCGCAACTGGGCCAGCATGTTGCCATCCAGACCGACGTGGTGGCGCTGTCCGATCTCGGTGGCCAGTTGCTCGGTGCCACTGAACTGGAGCAATTGCCTGCTCCGGTGCGCCAGAAGATCGCTGCCATCGGCGCGGCCGACCTGCTGCTGGCCGGCAGTCCTGTCTATCGCGGTTCCTATTCGGGCTTGTTCAAGCACCTGTTCGATCTGGTGCCGCAGGAGTCGCTTTTCGGTAAGCCCGTGCTGCTGGCTGCCACCGGTGGCAGCGACCGCCACGCGCTGGTCATCGATCACCAGTTGCGTCCGCTGTTCGCCTTCTTCCAGGCGCTGACCCTGCCCCTGGGCGTGTATGCCAACGCCCACGAATTCGACAACGAGACCATTGCCAGCCAGGCCTTGCAGGAGCGCATTGCGTTGACCGTGCAGCGTGCGCTGCCGGTGCTGCAGGCGCTGGCTGCCACGCCTGTACAGGCGTAAGAGCCGGTGCCCTTCGTTCGATCCTTCAATGACCACCATTTCTACCGGAGATTTTTCATGAGCCAAGCACCGTCCACCACCACCGCCCCCCGCACCGATGCCGTCAAGTTCGCCTATTGGGTCCCCAATGTCAGCGGCGGCCTGGTGGTCAGCAAGATCCCGCAGCGCACTGACTGGAGCCTGGAGTACAACCAGCGCCTGGCCGTGGCCGCCGAAAAGGCCGGCTTCGAATACGCCCTGAGCCAGATCCGCTTTACCGCCGGCTATGGCGCCGAATACCAGCACGAGTCGGTGTCCTTCAGCCAGGCTCTGCTGCACGCCACCACCAAGCTCAAGGTGCTGGCCGCGATCCTGCCGGGCCCGTGGCATCCGGCCGTGGTGGCCAAGCAGATCGCCACCATCGATCACATCTCCAATGGCCGCATCGCCATCAACGTGGTCAGCGGCTGGTTCAAGGGCGAGTTCCAGGCCATCGGCGAACCCTGGCTGGAACACGACGAACGCTATCGCCGTTCCAATGAATTCATCCGCGCGCTCAAAGGCATCTGGACCCAGGATGACTTCACCTTCAAGGGCGATTTCTACCGCTTCAACAATTTCACCCTCAGTCCCAAGCCGGTGCAGAAGCCCCATCCGGAAATCTTCCAGGGCGGCAGCTCGCGCGCAGCCCGTGACAACGCAGCCAGCGTCTCGGACTGGTACTTTACCAACGGCAATACGGTCGAAGGCCTCAAGGCCCAGATCGACGACATCCAGGCCAAGGCCGCGCAGAACGGCCACAAGGTGCGCATCGGCGTGAACGCCTTCGTGATCGCCCGCGATACCGAAGAAGAAGCGCAAGCCGTCCTGCAAGACATCATCAAGCACGCCCACGTGGAAGCCGTGCATGCCTTTGGCGATGCCGTCAAACAAGCCGGCCGTGCGTCGCCGGAAGGGGAGGGCAACTGGGCCAAATCCACCTTCGAGGATCTGGTGCAGTACAACGATGGCTTCAAGACCAACCTGATCGGCACTCCGCAACAGATCGCCGAACGCATCGTCGCCCTCAAGGCCGTGGGTGTGGACCTGGTGCTGACCGGCTTCCTACACTTCATCGAGGAAGTCGAATATTTCGGCCAGAAGGTGTTGCCGCTGGTGCGCGAACTGGAAGCGCACCAGGCCGCCGATGGCGGTGCGGCCAGCGCTGCGCAGGTGAATGTGCTGGAAGTGGTGGCATGACCATCAGCAGCGCGCTCGCCTCCGCGCTGCCGGGCCTGGCCGCCGCAGAGCTCAGCTCAGGGGCCGGATCGTCCACCCTGTCGGCCAGTGCCACGCCGGTCCTGCAGCTGGAAGGCATCAGCCTGTCCTTCGGTGGCGTGCAGGCACTGCGCCATGTCGACCTGGCCCTGCACGAACGCGAGATCCTGGCCGTCATCGGTCCCAATGGCGCCGGCAAGAGTTCGCTGGTCAACGTCATGAGCGGGTTATACCGGCCCACGCAGGGCGTGGTCCATCTCGGTGGCCGGCGTTTCCGGCAGGTGCCGACCGCGCGTCTGGGGCGGCTTGGCGTGGCTCGCACCTTCCAGAACCTGGCGCTGTTCAAGGGCCTGAGCGTGCGCGACAACATCGTACTGGGCCGCGTCAATGCGATGCGGTCCAGCTTCGTGGAGCAGATCGTCGGTCTGGGACGGGCCCGCCGCGAGCGTAGCGAGGCACGCGCGCTGGCCGACCAGATGATGGATTTCCTCGACCTGCGTAGCGATGCGGATCGTCCCGTGGCCGGCCTGCCCTATGGCCTGCAGAAGCGCGTGGAGATGGCGCGCGCGCTGGTGGCGCGACCCCGGCTGCTGTTGCTGGATGAACCCATGGCCGGCATGACCGTCACCGAAAAAAGCGCGATGGCGCATTTCGTGCGCGCCGCGCGCACGCAGTTCGATACCGCCATCCTCCTGATCGAACACGACATCGGTGTGGTCTTCGGCATCTCCGACCGCGTGGTGGTGCTCCAGCAGGGTAGCAAGATCGCCGATGGCGCCCCCGCTGCGGTACGCCAGGACGCCGCCGTGATCGATGCCTATCTGGGCGTGGCGCACGCCGATCCCCAGCCGCAACAGGAGGCCGCGTGATGGCTGACTTCGATTGGGTCTTCTTTGCCGAGGTGCTGACCGGTGGCCTGCTCTCGGGTGTCATGTATTCGCTGGTGGCCATCGGCTTCGTGCTGATCTACAAGACCTCGGGCGTGCTCAACTTTGCCCAGGGCGCGCAGTTGCTGTTTGCCGCGCTGACCTTCGTGAGCCTGGTGGAGCACGGCATTCCCTTTGTACTGGCCTTGCTGCTGACGCTGGCGGCGATGATCCTGCTGGGCTTGTCGATCGAGCGGGTGGTCTTGCGCCCGCTGCAAAACCAGTCGCCGATGAGCTTGTTCATGGCGACCCTGGGCCTGTCCTACGTCATCGAGGGCGCGGCGCAATTGCTGTGGGGTACGCAGGTGCATGCGCTGGAACTGGGCATTGCCGATACGCCCCTGCAACTGGGCGGGATGATGATCTCTTCCTTTGATCTGTTCGCCTCCGCCATCGCCGCGCTGATGGTGCTGCTGCTGTCGGTCTTCTTCCGCTATACGCGCCTGGGGCTGGAATTCCGGGCCCTGGCCGATGACGGCTTTGCCGCATTGGCCGTCGGATTGCGCCTGCCGCGCATTCTTGCGGCGGTGTGGGCCACGGCCGGATTGATTGCGCTGATCGCCGGGTTGCTATGGGGCGCACGCCTGGGCGTGCAGTTCTCGCTCTCGCTGGTGGTGCTGAAGGCCTTGCCGGTGCTGGTGCTGGGCGGCTCCGATTCGGTGCTGGGCGCCATCGTCGGTGGCTTGCTCATCGGTGCGCTGGAAAAACTGGCGGAGGTCTATCTCGGCCCGCTGGTGGGCGGTGGCATCGAGGGCTGGTTCGCCTATGTAGCGGCGCTGGCCTTCCTGCTGGTCAGGCCCAGTGGCTTGTTCGGCCAGCGTGCATGGCAAAGGGCATGACATGACGACTTCCGTTGCAACATCCTTCCGCGCGCTGTCCAGTCGCAGCGCTTCCCTGCGCGGCGCATGGCCCTGGCTGCTCTTGCTGCTGGTGGCCTATGGCGTGCTGCCATGGGGCGCCTCGGCCTACGTCATCGATGCCTTGCTGATTCCCTTCCTGGCGCTCTCGCTGGCGGCCCTCGGGCTGAACCTGCTGACGGGCTATGCGGGCCAGCTCTCGCTGGGCAGCTCGGCCTTCATGGCGGTGGGTGCCTTTGCCGCCTACAACTTCAACCTGCGCGTGGAGGGCTTGCCGCTGCTGGTCTCCATCGCCCTGGCGGGACTGGCGGCGACCGCCATCGGCCTGGTCTTCGGCTTGCCCAGCCTGCGCCTGCGCGGCTTCTACCTCGCCGTCTCGACACTGGCGGCGCAGTTCTTCGTGCAGTGGGTGCTGGTCAAGTTCAGCTGGTTCAGCAACGACAATCCCTCCGGCGTGATCGATGCCCCGGCGCTGGTGGTGGGCGGCATCACCTTCGATACGCCCGCCGGGCGCTATCTGTTCGCGCTGGCCATCGTGACCGTGCTGACCCTGCTGTGCTGGCGGCTGGTGCAGAGCCAGACCGGCCATCACTTCATCGCCGTGCGCGACAACGAACAGGCGGCCCACGTGATCGGCGTGCCGGTGCTGCGCACCAAGCTGCTGGCCTTCGCCGTCTCGTCCTTCATCATCGGCGTGGCCGGCGTGCTGTGGGGCTTCGTCTACCTGCGCACGGTGGAGCCGGCCGGTTTCAATCTGGATCGCTCCCTGCAAATCCTCTTCATCGTCATCATCGGCGGACTGGCGACCCTGCGCGGGGCCTTCCTGGGGGCGGCGCTGATCGTGGTGTTTCCGCTGCTGCTGTCACGCCTGGGCAGCCTGCTGCTGGGGCAGTGGTTCGACTCGGGCGTGCTGGAGATGAGCCAGCGCATCGTGCTGGGGGCACTGATCATCTTCTTCCTCATCGTCGAACCGCAGGGGCTGGCTGCGCTGTGGGAACGGGCGCGCCGCCGCCTTCATAGACGTCCATCGTCGACCTAACTTCTTACCTTCACTTCCACACTCACCACGGAGAAGCTCGCTCACCATGCTGCACTCAAGATTATTGAAAACCTTCATTCTGGCCACGGCCATGTTGTCTGCAGGCCTGCAAAATGCCCGCGCCGATGAACAATTCTTCCCCCTGCAGAGTTACCGGGTCGGTCCTTATGCTGCCGGCGGGACCGGCTTCTTCGGCGGCTTCATCGATTACCTCAATCTCGTCAACCTGCGCGATGGCGGCGTGGGCGGCGTCAAGCTGACCTGGGAAGAGGGCGAGACCCAATACGAAGTGGAGCGCGGCGTGGAAGTCTATGAGCGCTTGAAGCAGCGTCCCAACATCGCCACGTGGAATCCGCTCTCGGTCGGTATCGCCTACGCGCTGCTGGACCGCGTGACGGCCGACAAGGTGCCGCTGCTGACCATCAACCACGGCCGCACCGATACCACCGATGGGCGCGTGTTCAAGTACATCTTCCCGCTGTTGCTCAATCCGTACAGCGAGACATCGGGCATCGTCAACTACATCGCCAGCAAGGAAGGCGGGACCGACAAGCTCAAGGGCAAGAAGATCGTGGTGCTGTATCACGGTTCGCCCTATGGCAAGGAGACCATCCCCATCTACCAGCTGCTGTCGGAAAAATATGGCTTCTCGCTGCAGCAGATCGAAGTGCCGCATCCCGGCAATGACCAGCAGGCACAGTGGCTGGCGATCCGCCGCGCCAAGCCGGACTACGTGGTGCTGCGCGGCTGGGGCGTGATGAATCCGGTGGCGCTGAAGACGGCGCAGAAGTCGGGCTTCCCGGCCGATCACATCATCGGCAACGTCTGGTCCAATTCGGAAGAGGACGTGATTCCCGCAGGCGATGCCGCCAAGGGCTACGTGGCCATCACCACCGTGGCGGCGGGGGCGCAGTACCCGGTGCTGCAGGATATCCAGAAGCTCGTCTATGGCGCCGGCAAGGGGAACCTGCAAGATCCCAAGCGCATCGGCAGCGTCTATCACAACCTCGGCGTGCTCAACGGTATCCTCAACGTGGAGGCGATCCGCATCGCCCAGGCGAAGTTCGGCAAGCGCACCCTGACCGGGGATGAGATCCGCTGGGGCCTGGAAAACCTCAACATCGATCAGGCACGTGCCGCCGCGCTCGGTGCCAAGGGCTTGTTCCACTCCATCCACGTGACCTGGGACAACCATGAAGGCGATGGCCTGGTGGCCTTCCAGCAATGGGATGGCAAGCAATGGCATGTGGTCTCCGACTGGATCGCGCCGGACTGGAAGCTGCTGCGTCCCATCATCGAGAAATCCGCCCTGGCCTATGCCAAGGAAAAGAACATCAAGGTGCGCAAGAGCATCGATGACTGATGGCGGGGCGGCCTTGCGGGGCCGCCTGCCTTCTTCCCACACCTCTCCATTCTTTTGAAAGGCCGAACCATGTCAGCCGTGCTTGCTCCCTCTTTCCATTCCACTTCGCCTGCCAACGGCCCGGTACCGGGCCTTCCGCTGGCGGTCCAGCCGGCCCACGTGATCCGTGACGATGCCGAAGCGATTGCCGTGGCGCACACATTGGCCCAGCGCCTGGCGCAGGGGGCCTCCGAACGCGACCAGCTGCGTCGCTGGCCGGTGGAGGAAATCGAAGCCTATTCGCAAAGCGGTCTGTGGGCCATCAACGTGCCGCGTGCCTTCGGCGGGGCCGAAGTCTCCTATGCCACGCTGGCCGAGGTGATTGCCATCATCTCGGCAGCCGATCCCTCGCTGGGCCAGATCACGCAGAACCATCTCGGCTTCGTGGCGGCGGTGCGCACGGTTTCTGATCCGCAGCAGCAGCAGCGTTTCTTTGCCGATTTCCTGCGCGGGGTGCGCTGGGGGAATGCGTTTTCCGAATCGGGTTCCAAGCGCGCGGCGGATTTCGAGACGCGCTTCATCGATGCGGGTGACCACGTGATCGTGACCGGCAAGAAGTTCTATTCGACCGGTGCGCTGCTGGCGCATTACGTACCCATCGTCGCCAATGATGAAGAGAACCGCACCTGGTACGTGGTGGCCGAGCGCAACACCCCGGGCCTGACGGTGATCGATGACTGGTCTGCCTTCGGCCAGCGCACCACCCTGAGCGGCACCGTCATCATCGATCAGGTGAAGGTGCCCAAGACGCATCTGATCCCGGCCTACAAGGGCTATCTCGAACCCTCGGCCGATGGTGCCATCTTCCAGATCATCCAGGCGGCGGTGGACGTGGGCATTGCCCGTGCCGCCATTGCCGATACCCAGGACTTCGTACGTACCAAGTCGCGGCCATGGATCGACAGCCAGCGCGACCATGCCTGGGAAGATCCGTATTCCATCCAGGCCGTGGGCGACCTGCAGATCCGCCTGCATGCCAGCGAAGCGCTGCTGGAACGGGCCGGCCGCGCCATTGATGCTGCAGTCGCAGTGCCCGATGCCGAGAGCGTCGCGCGTGCCCAGGTCCTGACGGCCGAGGCCAAGGTGCTCTCCACCGAGATCGCCATTCATGCCACCAACAAGCTCTTCGAACTGGCCGGCACGCGTTCGACCTTGGGCCAGTACAACCTGGACCGCCATTGGCGCAATGCGCGCACCCATACCCTGCATGATCCGGTGCGCTGGAAATATGCCATTGTCGGCAACTACTACCTCAATGGCGTCAGGCCTCCCTTCCACGCATGGAGTTGAGATGAGCGGACCGCTGTTGCAGATCGCGTCCATCGAGGTGGTCTACCAGGGTGCGCTGCTGGCCCTGGAGGACGTCAGTCTGGAGGTACAGCCCGGTGAAATCCATGCGCTCCTGGGGGCCAATGGTGCCGGCAAGTCGACCACGCTCAAGGCGGTCTCCCATCTGCTGCCGGCGCAGCGTGGCCAGGTGCGCGCCGGCCGCGTTCTCTTCGACGGCCGCGATGTGGCCCTCGGCAGTCCGGCGGAACTGGTGCGACAGGGGCTGGCGCAGGTACTGGAAGGACGGCACTGCTTCGGCTCGCTGACCGTAGAAGAAAACCTGCTGACCGGATGGCCCGGCCATTTCACCCGGCGTGCCGTGTTGCGCGAGGCACTGGACCGTATCTATGCCTTCTTCCCGCAGTTGCAGCAGCGGCGCGGCAGTCTGGCCGGGCTGTGTTCGGGCGGCGAGCAACAGATGCTGGCGATCGGCCGCGCGCTGATCTCGCGGCCGCGTCTGCTGGTGCTGGATGAACCCTCGATGGGCCTGGCGCCGAAGGTGGTGGCTGACATCTTCGCGCAGTTGGGCCGGCTCAACCGTGAGGAGGGCGTGGCCCTGCTGGTAGCCGAGCAGAACTCGGCGGTGGCGCTGCAATACGCGCATCGTGCCACGGTACTGGAGCATGGGCGTAGCGTGCTCAGCGATAAGGCCCAGGCGCTACGCCAGCGGGCCGATATCCAGTCTTTCTACTTCGGCGAAGGTCGGGCATGGGTGGCGGCAAAGGCCAGCCCTTCCTCGAAGGAGGATAGCAGCATGTCGACCTGATTCTTGACGCCAGAGGCCGGGACTTCCTCGTCACCCAGCGGCGGACGGATGCTCACCAGCAGCGCCTGCGGCAGGTTCTCGCGCAGCAGCGTGACGGTGTCCTGCCAGGCCTGCAGGCGCTCGCGCGTCGGATAGACCAGGAAGACGATGGAGACCAGTTCGGCCTTGCTGGTGTCGGGTTGATCCTCCTGCTGATCCAGCGTGATGCTGCGGGCATCGATGCCGTTCACGCGCAGGGCATGCACCAGCAGTTCGCTGAGCAGGTCGTCACGTTCCTGGCTCAGGCCGCAGCACAGCACCACCGAACCTTGCGGCACATCCAGTGATCCCTGCCAGCGTCCCAGCCGCTCCATGCGCAATGCGCGCAGGTGGGCGCCCACGCCGCTGTTGAGCAGCGGCACATCGCGGCGGCGACGCAGGCTCCTGGACGCACCGGGGCTTTGCATCAGGGTCTCGGTGAGTTGCGAGATGGTGTTCAGGAGCCGCGTCTGCTGCGCTCCTTCGATACGTCCGTTACGCAGGTCCAGCGCGGCCAGCGCCAGGCCCGGCAGCAGGATCTGGTCGCAGTACTTGGCAAAGCTCTGCTTTTGCAGATGGGTGCGGGCGGCGCGGATGATGGCGTCGGATTCACCGGCCAGTGCGCGCTGGTAGAAGCGCTCGGCATGGCTCATGTCGGGCGCTTCGCCCAGCAGGATGCTGATCGGTTCCAGCGCGGCCACGTGGCGGCCGGCCACCACCAGGCACAGCGTCAGCGGTGTCGAGAGCAGTAGCCCGATCGGCCCCCACAGGCTGCCCCAGAACAGCGCCGAGACGATCACCGCCAGTGGTGACAGGCCCGAGCTATGACCATAGACGCGCGGCTCGATGAAGTTGGCCACCACCACTTCCAGGCAGAGGTAGAAGGCCAGGAAGGACAGTGCCAGCCACCAGCCCGGATCGATGGCGGCGATGAAGATGGAGACCATCAGTCCCGAGGCCAGCGCCCCCAGGTAAGGCACGAAGCGCAACACGCCGCACAGCGTACCCCACAGCACCGCGTGGGGAATGCCGGCCAGGCCCAGTACGCTGCCCATGATCAGGCCGAACACCACATTGACCAGGAACTGCGAGAAGAAGAAGCGCGACACCCCCTCGGCCGCATCGCCCAGCGCCTGCATGGTGCGGCTCATCTCGGTGAGGCCGGCCAGGCGGATGACGCGCTCGCGCAGCGACTCCTGCTCCAGCAGGATGAACACCAGCAGGACCAGCACGATGCCGGCCTGGCCGATCGGTCCCCAGGCCAGCGAGAACAGGCGCCGGATCGCACCGCGCACGGTCATGCCGGCATCGGCGGGGGCCGCCGCAACGGTGGGCTGGACGGTGCTGGCCGCGTGGGTGGCTTTCTTGCCGTTGCGTGTCGCCGCCGTCTCGGACGGCGCGGTTTGCGGGATCACGGCGCTCAGTTCCGCCTCCAGCCGGGCAAAGGGACGCTCGGTCATGGTCCTGACCGCCTCCACCTTGTCCTGGATGGCGTCGCGGTATTGCGGCAGGTCACGGGTGACGCTGACCAGCTGGAAGGCCAGCACCACCGCCAGCGCCACCATGCAGGAGCCCACCAGCAGCACCGATACCAGCGCGGCGGCGGCGCGGTTCAGGCCCAGGGCATCGAGCTTCCTGACCAGCGGCAGCAGGATCAGGCTGGCGATACCGGCCACCGCCAGCGGCGCCAGGATCTCGCGGCCGAAGTAAAGCATGCCCAGCACGACGGCGGCACCCAGCAGGGTGCCGGAATGGAAACGGGAGAGCGCGGATTTCTTGATGGTCTGCATGGCATGAGGGGGAAGGCGTGGGCAGGGCGAGTATAGCAATTGCTGCGCGGCAGCAGGCGTCCGGGACGCTGCCCCGGTGGCGCCAGCCTGGTTTTTTTTGCATCGGGATGATCCGTTTGGGATGTTGGGGTGTCAAGGAAGATGAGAACGCTTCTTTTTTGCATTCGTGGCAAGAAGGAGTGTGTTTCGCATCCTTGTCATTTCATCAAGCACCAACCATTCCGATCCGAAAGGTAAGCATCATGCGGCAGGTCCCGTCCTCCAGGCAGTATCCCCGTCTTTCCACCGAACCGACCGCCATTGCGCACGCCGTGCGCTGCCTGGCGCTGGGCGCCCTGCTGGTGGCGCCGGCAGCCTTCGCGCAGAGCGCCGATGAGGGCGCTAGCAGCAAGGACGGCACCCTCCCGGCCATCACCGTGACTGGCAAGAGCGATACCGGCCTCAAGCCGGCCTATGCCGGCGGCCAGGTGGCCCGTGGCGGTAGCCTGGGCGTGCTGGGCACGCAGGATGTGCTGGATACGCCGTTCTCCACGCTGAACTACACCGCCGAAGGCATGCGCAACCTGCAGGCGCGCACGGTGGGCGACGTCATCGCCAGCGAATCCTCGGTGCGCAATACCAATGGCGATGGTGGTTTCGGCGACAGCTACCAGATCCGTGGCTTGCCGGTCTCGGTCAACGATACCGGTTTCAATGGCCTGTATGGCCTGGTCTCGCTGGGCCGCATGTCCACCGCCATGCTGGAGCGGGTGGAAGTGCTCAAGGGCCCCGGCACCCTGATGTATGGCATGGGCCCGGCCGGCGGCGTGGGTGGCGCCATCAACCTGGTGAGCAAGCGCGCTACCGACGAACCGGTCTCCAGCGTCACCGCGACCTATGTGGGCAGCGCCCAGTTCGGCCTGCAGACCGACATCGGCCGGCGCTTCGGCCAGGACAAGGAGTGGGGCATCCGCGTCAACGCCCTCTATGCCGATGGCAAGACCAGCGTGCGCGACAACAACCAGCAGCAGACCATGGGCTCGGTGGCGCTGGACTATACCGGCCGCCGGCTGCGCTGGACCCTGGATGCCTATACCCAGCACGAGGACACGCGCAACTTCCGCCCGCAGTTCAGCATCGGCACCACCAGCATGCCCACGGCCCCCGATGGCGACAGCAACCTCTATCCGGGCAATACCCTGCAGCTGGACGACAAGGTGGTGGCAACCCGCCTGGAGTATGACCTGAGCGACCAGCTGACCGCCTACGGCGCCATCGGCTACCACGAGGGCAGCTCGGCCCAGAGCTTCCCCAGCGCCACCATCACCAGCCTGCAGGGCGATACCACGGTGCGCAACGGCTACTACGACCAGAAGGTCCGCAGCACCTCGGCCGACGTCGGCCTGCGTGCGCGCTTCGATACGGCCGGCATCAAGCACACCCTGACCCTGGGCGCCAATACCCTGGACCAGCAGACCGATTACTTCTACTTCGTCAATGCCAGCGGCGTGGCGTCCAATCTCTACAATCCGGTGACGCTGCCGGCGGTGACCGCCGCGCGCGGTGAGCCCACGCCGCAAAGCCAGACCCGCCTGACCGGGGTGGCACTGACCGATACGCTGTCGCTGATCGATGGCCGCCTGCTGCTCACCGGCGGGCTGCGTCGCCAGCAGGTCTACAGCCATAGTCTCACTGGTGGATCCAGCAGCAACAAGACCGGTTATTCGCCGGTGCTGGGGGTAGTGGTCAAGCCGCTGGAGAACCTCTCGCTGTATGCCAACTACACCGCCGGCCTCTCTGCGGGCGGCTTTGCCGGTGCGCAGTACGCCAATGCCGGCCAGGCCTTTGCGCCCTACAAGACCCGGCAATACGAGACCGGCGTGAAGCTCGACTGGGGCCGCGTCACCACCACGGCGGCGGTGTTCCAGATCGAACGCGCCAACAGTTCCACTGCCGTGGTCGGTTCGCAGACCTTCGCCACCCAGGATGGTCGTGCGCGCGTGCGCGGCCTGGAACTGTCGGCCTATGGCGAGGCACAACGCGGCCTGCGTCTGATGGCCAGCGGCACCCTGTTCGATACCCGCCAGTCGCACACCGCCGGCGGCACCAACGACGGCAAGGAAATCGGCGCGGTGCCGACCCACAACGTCAACCTGGGGGCGGATTGGGATACGCCTTGGCTGAGCGGCCTGGCCCTGAACACCCGCATCATCCACACCGGCTCGACCTGGTACAGCGATGCCAATACCCTCAAGGTACCGGGCTGGACCCGCGTCGACCTGGGGGCGCGTTACGTCAGCCGCCTGGGCGAGAAGACCGTCACCTATCGCGCCAACCTGGAAAACCTGTTCGACAAGCACTACTGGGTGATGCAGAACGGCTATGCCGGCACCGGAGCGGGACGCACTTTGGTGGTGTCTGCGCAGCTTGATTTCTGATGACGTTGATGTCGGGCCGTGTGCCTGGCTGCCGTTCGTCCTGAGTAGCGGCGCAGCCGCGTATCGAAGGCCCACCGTCTGAGCGTCTTCGATACGGCCCTGTCGGGCCTACTCAGTCCGAACGGTGTCGGAATGGTGTAGAGCGGCCCCGGGAAGGATTTCTCTGCACCGCCACCCACCGTTCGTCCTGAGTAGCGGCGCAGCCGCGTATCGAAGGCCTGCCGTCTGAGCGTCTTCGATACGGCCCTGTCGGGCCTACTCAGTCCGAACGGTATCGGAGTGGTGTAGAGCGGCCTCGGGCAGGATTTCTCTGCGCCGCCACCCACCGTTCAGCGGCAAGCCATCCGGATCGGCAAAGAAGGTGAAGCGCTTCTGCGTATATTCATCGATGCGGATATCTTCCACGGCCACGCCATGTTCTTCGAGATAGCGCTTGGCCGCCGCCACGTCGGCCACCGCAAAGGACAGGTGGCGCAGGCCGCAGGCCGCAGGCTTCGGGCCGGGAAGGGCGCGGCGGTGGCGCAGGGAAGGAGAACAGCTCGACCTGTGTGCCATCCGGCAAGGCCAGGTCGAGCTTCCAGGACTGGCGCGCTTCGCGGTAGTGCTCGGCCACCACGCGCAAGCCCAGCAGGTCGACATAGAAGGCCTTCGATACCGCATAGTCGGAGCAGATCAGGGCGACGTGATGTAGGCTGTGCAGGCGCATGGCGATGGGTTCCGTTAGCAGGGAATCGGTTGGAGGCCAGGTGGGCCGGTCCGTTCAGCGCAGTGGCGCACAGACGGCGCGGATCTTGTCGCGCAGCCAGCGATGGGCCGGGTCCAGTTCCACGCGCGGATGCCACATCAGCGAGACGATGATGGGGTCGGTGGCCAGCGGCAACTCGAAGACATGGATGCCACTGGCGCTGCGTGACTGCGGCTGCTCGCCACCACCATAGAGGAAGGAGCGCGGCACCATGGCTACCAGGTCGGAGGCGCGCGCCACCGCCAGCGCCGCCGGGAAGCTGGGTACCACCGCCACCACCTTGCGCTGCAGGCCGTGCTCGGCCAGGGCCGCATCGAGCGGACTGCTGATGCTGCCACGCGGAGAGGCACTGACATGCTCGAAGGCTGCATAGCGTTCCACACTGACCCGGCGCATGGTCGCCAGTGGATGCCCTTCGCGCACGGCTCCCACGAAGCGATCGCGGAACAGGGTTTGCAGCCGCACCTCCGGCCCCATCTCGATGGCGATGCCGATCTCGAGATCCACGCTGCCCTCACGCAAGGGCAGCGGGCTGCGCTCCACCTTGGGCGCAAAGCGCAGCCGTACCAGCGGCGCCTCGGCCGTGACGGCGCCAATCAGCGCGGCACCGAAGGCTTCCACGAATCCATCGTTGGCGCGTACGATGAAGTCCCGCTCCAGGCTGGCTAGCGCCAGTGCCGGCGCCGACGGACGCAACACCGAACGGGCTTCGTACACGACATTGCGGGCGCGTTCGCGCAAGCCTTCGGCGCAGGGTGTCAGGACCATCTGGCGACCGGCGCGCACCAGCAACTGGTCGCCGGTGGCCTGGCGCAGCCGGGTCAGGGTGCGACTCATGGCCGAGGCACTCAGGCCCAGGCGGCGTGCGGCGCCGGCCACGCTGGCTTCGGTGATGAGGGCGTCGAGCGCAATGAGCAGGTTCAGGTCGGAGTCGGGCATGTCGGCATGCTAGCACGCTGGGTGCCATGACATGGCGTTGCATGCAGTTATCCAATGCAAGCCGTGCGTCTTCCGCCTTGTCTCGCGGATCGCTATAGTGACTCCTTGACTATTTGACTCCCCGACTCCCTCTCTGCCCCACAGGACGCCTGCCCCATGGAACTGTTCTCCGACCTCCCCGACGACGAGGGCTTGCCCGGCGCGCAACGGCGCCGCGCCATGATCGCCGTGATGACCGCCACCACCATGGCGGTATTCGACGGCACCATCGTCAATGTGGCACTGCCGCAGATCAGCCAGGCCCTGGGCGCATCGGCGGCCGCCTCGATCTGGGTGGCCAACGCCTACCTGCTGGCGGTGGCGATGACGCTGGCGACCTTTGCCGCCTTGTCGGCGCGAGTGGGGTTCCGCAACCAGTTCACCCTCGGGCTGGCGGTCTTCACGCTGGCCTCGCTGGGCTGTGCGCTGGCCAATTCGGTGAGCCTGCTGATCCTCATGCGCGTGCTGCAGGGACTGGGCGGCGCGGCCATGCTCAGCATTGCGCCGGCGATCCACCGCACGGTCTTCCCGAACCGCCTGCTGGGCCGCATCCTCGGCCTCAATGCCGTGCTGGTGGCGGCCAGCACGGCCATCGGACCGGTCCTGGGCGGCACGCTCCTGGCCACGCTGGGCTGGGAGTGGGTATTCGCCATCAACGTACCGCTGGGCGTGGTGGCGGTGTGGCTGGCCTGGGTGGCCATTCCCGACAACCGCCGGCCGGCGCAAGCCCGCTTCGATATTGCCGGTGCGCTGCTGTCGGCCCTGTCCATGGGCGCGCTCATCATGGCGGCGGACACCTGTGCCCGCCTGGCCGAACCCGGCCAGGGCGCCAGCGCCGCCCTGACTGCCTCGGCGTACGCACTGGTGGCGGTGCTGGCGGCACTGGCCTTCGTCTGGGACCAGCGTCGCGCCCCCGAGCCCCTGCTGCCACTGGATATCTTCGTCAACGCGCGCTTCTCGCTGGCGGCGCTGACCTCGCTGGCTTCCTTCATCGGTCAGGGCATTGCCTTCGTGGCGCTGCCCTTCCTGTTCCAGAACGCCTATGGCTACAGCGCCTTCGAATCGGCGGCCCTGTTCACGCCCTGGCCGCTGGGCATCGTGCTGGTGGCGCCGACGGCGGGCCGGCTGGCCGACCGTCATTCGCCGGCCTTGCTCTCCAGCTTGGGGCTGGCCCTCTTCACCGTGGGCCTGGTGCTGCTGGCACTGTTGCCCGACCATGCCCAGGCCTGGGATATCGGCTGGCGCGCCCTGGTCTGCGGCATGGGCTTCGGTTTCTTCCAGAGTCCCAACAACCGGGAAATGCTCTCCAATGTCGTGCGAGAACGCAGCGGCAATGCCTCGGGCGTGCTGGCCATCATGCGTACCTTCGGTCAATGCCTGGGGGCGGCGCTGCTGGGCATGATCCTGGCGGTCTATACCGCCGCCGCAGTGGCGCAGGGACAACTGCAGATGAGTGCCACCCAGGATGGCGACGCGATCCGTCTTTCCCTATGGGTGGCCGCCGCCGCCACCGCCCTGGCCACGGTAGTGAGCGCCAGCCGCCTGCGTCGCCGCGCTGCGTCAGTGGCCTGAACCTTCCCAGTGGTGCCTGTTGCCTTCAGGTTAATCCTCATTGTGTACAGACGCCCCAGCCCCTACTGTATGAGACTTGAGAGGCCGCCAGTGAGGCGGCCGCGCCAAAGTTGGCTGACATGAGGCTGAATGGCGCGGGTCTCTGTCATCATGGCCGTGACTGGCCTATCGGGGAGGGTGTATGAAATGGTTCGCTGACATGAAGATCGCCAGGAAGCTGATCTCGGTGTTTTCACTGGTGGTTGTCCTGGTCCTGGGGTTGGGCGTATTTGCCCTGTATCAACTGGGCCGAGTCGACGACACGGCCGAGGATATCGCCACCAACTGGTTGCCCAGCATCCGCGAAACCGGTGCCATCGAGACCCACCTGGCGCGCATGCGCTCCTTCGATCTGCAACACCTGATCGCCACCGATGATGCCGCCCGCAAGGCGGCCGAGACCGGGGCCGCTGCGCAGCTGGAGGCCACACGCCAAGCCGTCGCCAGCTACGGCAACATGCTCTCGGAGCCGGAGGAAAAGGAGCTCTATCCGCAGATCGCCAAGGACGTCGATGTCATCGCCGCCGAGCACGCGAAGCTGCTGCAATTATCCACGGCCAACAAGAAGGACGAGGCCACGGCCCTGTTCTGGGGCGCGTTCTCCACCAGTTACCTGGATGCCCTGAAGAAGCTCGATGTGCTCATCGCCGTCAACAACAAGGGATCCGACATCTCCCATGCCACGGCCATCCAGACCTACCAGTTCTCGTTGTATTCGATCAGCGCCATGCTGCTGGCCTGTGCCGTGCTCTCGATGTTGCTGGCGGTGTGGGTGGCCCGTCTGGTCTCGCGCCCGCTGGCCGCCGCCGTGACCGTGGCACGCCAGGTGGCTGCCGGCGACCTGACCGCCACCATCACCGTGCAGAGCCGCGATGAGACCGGCGAGCTGATGGATTCGCTCAAGACCATGAACAGCAACTTGCACAGCATCGTCAGCCAGGTTCGCAGCAGCACCGAGACCATTTCCACGGCCTCCGGCGAGATCGCCGCCGGCAACCTGGACCTGTCCAATCGCACCGAGCAGCAGGCCAGTTCGCTGGAGGAAACCGCGTCCTCGATGGAAGAGCTGACCTCCACCGTCAAGCAGAACGCCGACAATGCCCGCCAGGCCAACCAGCTGGCATCGACGGCTGCCACCGTGGCCGCCGCCTGAACGCGGCCGTGGAAGCGGCCCGAGCCGGTGAGCAGGGGCGCGGCTTCGCGGTGGTCGCTTCGGAAGTACGTACCCTGGCGCAACGTTCGGCCTCGGCGGCCAAGGACATCAAGGCCCTCATCGATGAATCGATGAGCCAGGTCGGCCTGGGCAGCCAACTGGTCGAGCGCGCCGGTGCCACCATGGCCGAGGTGGTCAATAGCGTGCAGCGCGTCACCGACGTGGTCAGCGAGATCAGCAGTGCCAGCCACGAGCAGAGCGCCGGCATCGACCAGATCGGCCAGGCCATCACGCATATCGACGAAGTCACGCAACAGAATGCCGCGCTGGTGGAACAGGCTGCGGCGGCGGCCAAGTCGCTGCAGGAGCAGGCTGGCCAGCTCAATGAACTGGTGAGTTCTTTCCGCCTGACGGCCTAGGGCCGGCAGTATCCGCACAAGACAATGGCCGCCCATGGGCGGCCATTGTCATTGGTCGTTACCGCATCGGCGGCCTCAGGCGTTGTCGATATCGTCCTCGTCCTTGGGCACGAACACCATGCCGGTCTTGGTGTTGTAGTCCATCAGGCCGGCGTAGCGGCCCCAGGCGATCATGGTCTCGAAGGTCTTTTCGGGATTGTCGTAGGGGAGGGCGCTACCGATATCGCGGATGACGCGCTCGGCTTCGATTTCCTCGGCCTCGTCCAGCACCGCCAGGATGATGTGGAAGATGCGCAGCTTGAAGACCTGTTCGGCGAAGATGGCGCGCTGGCCCAGGCGGTCGGCAGCCACGAAGCGGCGGCCCAGGTCGGTGAGGAAGACGTCCTGCTTGGGCGTGTCCACCAGTTCCAGGATCTCGGCGGCCTTGACGGTGGCAATGGTCTCGCCGAATTCCTTGCCGATCTCGTCGGAGATGTCGTAGATGTTGTTCAGTTCCGGCTCGTCGTGCAGCAGGCTCATCAGGCCCAGGATCTGGCCCACCGGGATCAGCGGGATCGACTCCATGCGCTTGCGGCCGCGCGAGATCGCCTCGCCCGCCACATGCACCTCGGGCGGCAGGTCGGGCAGGGACAGGGTGGTGATGGCATCGTGGATGATGTTGACCAGGCGCTGGAATTCCGGGCTCTTGCTGTCGCGCGGGTAGGGCAGCGGATTGTCCAGCACCAGGCCCAGGCGACCCGGGCGCGGGAACACCACCACGATGCGGGTGGCCATCTCGACGGCTTCCTCGATGTTGTGGGTGACCATGAAGATCGAGGTCAGGCCGCTCTCGGGAGCACGCCACAGGCTGATCAGTTCCTGGCGCAGGTTCTCGGCGGTCAGCACGTCCAGGGCGCTGAAGGCTTCGTCCAGGCACAGCAGCTTGGGCTTGGACACCAGTGCACGCGCAATGCCCACGCGCTGGCGCATGCCGCCGGAGAGTTCGCGCGGATAGGCGCTGTGGTAGTTGCCCAGGCCGATCAGCTCGATGGCGCGGTCGACGGCGGCATCGCGTTCTTCGCGGGTCGGGTTGTGCGACATCAGGCCCACGGCCACGTTCTGTTCCACCGTCAGCCAGGGGTAGAGCGCAAAGGTCTGGAACACCACCGAGGCGTCGCGGTTGACGCCATACAGCGGCTTGCCGCCGGCCAGGGTGCGGCCCGAGCTGGGTTCGACCAGGCCGGTCAGGCAGCGCAGGATGGTGGACTTGCCCGAACCGGACTGGCCCAGCAGCGCCAGCAGCTCGCCCTCGTGGACAGCCAGGTCGATGTTGTCCAGCACCTTGAGCTCGTGGCCGCCGGCAGTGTTATAGGATTTGCTGACGGCGTTGAGTTCGGCGACGGCGGGGCGGAGATGCGGATGGCTCATGGATTGGCTCATGGTCGGTCGATGCGGGTCTGTCGATGCGGGTCAGTCGAGGCGGAAGCGGCGTTCGGCGAAGGCATACAGGCGACGCCAGACGAATTTGTTCATCAGTACCACAAACATCGACATCACGCCGATGCTGGCGATGATCAGGGGCGTGTCACCGGACTTGGTGACGGCCGAGATATAGGCGCCCAGGCCATCGGCCTTGAGCGTGACATCGCCCCAGCTGGCCAGCTCGGCCACGATGGAGGCGTTCCAGGCACCGCCGGCGGCGGTGCAGGCGCCGGTCACCCAGAACGGGAAGATGGCCGGCAGGATCATGGTCTTCCACAGGTTCCAGCGCGACAGGCCGTACATGCGGGCGGCTTCCTTCAGGTCGTTGGGGATGGCCATGGCGCCGGCGATGACGTTGAAGAGGATGTACCACTGCGTGCCCATGGCGATGAGGAGGATGCTACCCCAGTTCATGCCGATGTTGGCCGCCACGAACCAGCCCACCACCAGCGGGAAGGTCATGTTGACCGGGAAGGAGGCGCCGATCTGGGCCAGTGGCTGGGCGAAGCGGGCGATCTCGGGCTTGGAGCCGATCCATACGCCTACCGGCGTCCAGATCAGCGTGGCGATGACGGTCATGGCCAGCACCCGCAGCATGGTCAGGAAGCCCAGCCAGACGATATGGCCGAACAGGCTCCAGCTCATGGCGCCGTGCAGGGCGTCGATGGCGGCCACCAGGCCGCGCAGGGCCTCGAAGGCCAGCAGGGCGCAGATCAGGCCGGTGATGATGCGATGGGTCCAGCGCTGGCGGGCAATGCGCGCTGGCGTCGGTTCGCCGCTGGTGCGCGGACGCTGGCGCGCCAGCCACTCGCCCAGCGGGTCCCAGAGCTTCTCCTGCAGCCAGGTAAAGACGTAGGAACCCTTGAGCAGGTTGAACACCCAGGAGGTTGGCGGCGAGGTCGATTCGGTCAGTTCGATCTTGAACTTGTCGGCCCAGGCCAGCAGCGGCCGCCAGACCAGCTGGTCGCTCACCAGGATCAGCGCCAGCATGGCGATGACAGCCCACAGCGCCGCATTGTGGTCGCCCTGCTCGATGGCCTGCGCCATGTAGGAACCCAGGCCGGGCAGTTTCAGGTCCTTGTTCATGACGCTGATGGCCTCGCTCTGGGCGACGAAGAACCAGCCGCCGCCGAAGGACATCATGGAGTTCCAGATCAGGCTGTGCGCCGAGGCAGGCAGCTCCACCGTGCGGAAACGCTGCCAGGCGGTGAGGCGATAGGTGCTGGCGGCTTCCTGCATGTCGGTGGGGATGGTGACCATGGAATGGTAGAAGCCGAAGGCCATGTTCCACACCTGGCCGGTGAAGATGGCGAAGATGGCCGCGCATTCCACGCCCATCAGGCTGCCCGGGAACAGCGCCATGAAGCCGGTCACGGTGGCCGACAGGAAACCCAGCACCGGCACCGACTGCAGGATGTCCAGCGCCGGCAGGATCAGGGCGCGTGCGCGGCGGCTCTTGGCGGCCAGGTAGCCGGTGCCGATGGCGAAGGCCAGCGAGAAGGCGAAGGCGATCCACATGCGCAGCAGGGTGCGGCCGGCATAGTAGGGGATCAGGGCCGGCGAGGCATCGACCTCCAGCTGGTCGCTGGGGTCGAAATGCACCAGCATTCCCTTTCCGAAGTGCATGGCGCTCCACAGCAGGCCGAACAGCACGGCCAGCACCAGGGCGTCGATCCAGCCGAAGCCTGGCTTGACCGCGTCATAGGCCGTCAGTTGCGGGGAGGTCGTCTTCATCGTCATAGCGGGTGGCCGGGTCGGGATGCAGGAAAAGGGGCATTGTCGCAAAGTGGTCGCCGGGACGGAAAATCTACCCCAGGGACCGGCGGCGCCACTGTATCAAAAAAATCTGACAGTTTCTTGACCTGATGAAAGAGCGTCGCACAAATGACAATCGGCGCCGGGGCAGGAGCCCGGGCGCCGGTGTAGAGAGCCAGCCTGGTGGCCGGTTTCAGGCGGACTAGCGGCTGGCGCTGCCGTCCAGGGGTTTCCTGGGGATCGCCGCCCACAGGGTCAGGCCGCTTGCCAGCAGCAGGCCGGCCAGGATATAGAGGGCGATATCCATGTTGCCGGTGCGGGTCTTGACCAGGCCGATCAGCCAGGGGCTGACGATGCCGCTGGTAATGCCCACGCTGGAGATGAAGGCGATGCCGGTGGCGGCGGTCTGGGTCGGCAGCAGGCCCGGCGGCAGCGACCAGAAGATCGGCAGCGCCGCGAAGATCAGTACCGCGGCCACCGACAGCAGGCCCAGCGAGACGGCCAGGCTGGACGGATGCAGGGTCAGCGCCGCCAAGGCCAGCGCGCCACCGGTGGTGCAGGCCAGGAAGTGGCCGTGGCGCTCGCTGCGACGGTCCGAATGGCGCGCGATGAGGATCAGGCCGACCGCGCCGATGGCATTGGGAATCACCGAATACAGCGAGATCGACACCACATCCTGGATGCCGAAGTCGCGGATCATCAGCGGCATCCAGAAGTTCAGCGTCAGCGAGCCGCAGGTCAGGGCGAAGTAGATGAAGGCGAACAGGTAGGTCTGGCGGTGGCACAGCGCCTGCTTCAGCGCGGCCAGCGAATGGGCGCTAGCATGGTGGGTGCGGGTCGATTCCTGGGCCTGGCGCGTCACCAGGAAGCTGCGCTCCTCGGCGCTCAGCCAGTGCGCCTGCGTCGGGCTGTCGGCCAGCCAGAAGATGGCAACCAGTCCCAGCACCACTGCCGGTGCGCCCTCGATGGCAAACATCCATTGCCAGCCATACATGCCCATGACGCCGCCCATGTCACGCATGATCCAGCCCGAAATCAGGCCGCCGAGCACGCCGGCCACGGCCACGCCGGCGAAGAAGATCGCCATCACCGCCGCGCGGCGGCGTGCCGGGAACCAGTAGCTGAGGTAAAGCACGATGCCGGGGAAGAAGCCCGCCTCGAATACGCCCAGCAGGAAGCGCAGCGTGTAGAAGTGGGCCGCATCGGTCACCAGCATCATGCCCACCGAGGCCAGGCCCCACAGCACCATGATGCGGCTGAAGGTGCGGCGCGCACCGAAGCGCGCCAGCGCCATGTTGCTGGGTATCTCGCACAGCACATAGCCGACATAGAACACGGCCGCACCGAGGCCATACATGGCATCGCTGAAGCCAAGGTCGTGCTTCATCTGCAGCTGCGCAAAGCCGATGTTGATGCGGTCCAGGAACGAGACCACGTAACAGACGAAGAGGAAGGGAATGATACGCAGCCAGACCTTGCGGTAGACGGCGTCTTCGGCCTCCAGTGCGAGGGCCGGGGGCGCGGCCAGGGTGCCGGCGCCCGGGGATGGGGTCATCATGAAAGTCTCCTAGGTATAGGCACCCTGGATGGGCGCTCTTGTATCAGGTCAGGTCGAAAAAGGGGGGGCGTATCGCTCAGGCCGCTTCGGCCAGTACCCCGGCCGTGCTGGCACGGGCCAGGTGCATGGCTTCCAGCAGGACTTCATGGCCGCCGATGTGATTGCACAGCAGCAGGATCAGCTTGGCATTGACGGCCTGGCTGGCCTCGTCGTCCAGGCCGCGATGCATGTCGATGAGCGCTTCGTAGAAGTCGTCGGGACGCGCCAGGTTGGGCGCAGTGTTGAGTGTCATTCGGGTCTCCGGTGTCGTTGGATGGATGGTCTCGGGTTTGGTATTCAGGCGGCATCACGTTGTGGCTGCGCCACTGCCACTGCCACCGCCTCATGGCCATGGGCGCGCAGCAGGGCGTCGGCGATCAGGCCGGCATCGACGCTGCGCCAGCGTGCGCTGACATGCTGGTCGGGCCGGATCAGGTAGCACGTGCCGGGGCGGGCGTCGTGACGCTGCGCGGCCAGGCCGGTGCGGTCCTGCACCTGCGTGGCGATGCCGTGACTGATGCCGTCCAGGCGCACCTGGTCCTGCGCCGTCGCAGGTGCATCGCTGACGAAGAGCAGGTGCAATGGCCTTGGCAGCATGAGCTGCTCCAGTTCCAGCAATGCATTGAACTGTTGTTGCGGCAGGGCGGCGGCGGCGCTGAAGACCATCACCACGAAGCGGTCGCCCAACTGTCGCAGCAGCCAGGTCGCGCCCGCCGCGTCGGTCAGCGGGGCATCGACGCAGGGCGCACCGGGACACAGGGTGCCGGCGAACGATTCCCGGTCTGCGGTATTGAGCACCGAGCCGTGCAGAGTCGCCGGCAGGGACAGTCGTCCGCTATTGACCAGCCGGCGCGCAAAGCCATGCTCGCGCGCCAGTTCCAGCACGGCGTCGCGGAACTGGCGGCTGACCCGGCTCTTGGGGGTGATGAAATCGGTGGAGCGGGTGGAGTTGAGCAGGTTCTCGTCGGCCGCGTATTCGCGTTCGCTGGCATAGGTGTCGAGGAGCTGCTCGGGGGCCTTGCCCTGCAGGACGCTGGCCAGTTTCCAGGCCAGGTTCTCGGCGTCCTGGATGCCACTGTTGGCACCGCGCGCGCCGAAGGGCGAGACGCAATGCGCGGCATCGCCCACGAAGAACACACGACCATGGCGGAAGCGTTCCATGCGCACGCAGGAAAAGGTATAGACGCTGACCCATTCCAGCGAGAACTGCGCCTGCCCGCCCAGCAGCGCCTGCACGCGCGGGATCACCCGCTCCGGGGTCTTCTCCAGCACCGGGTCGGCGTCCCAGCCGAGCTGGAAATCGATGCGCCAGACATTGTCGGGCTGGCGATGCAGCAGCACCGACTGGTTGGGATGGAAGGGCGGATCGAACCAGAACCAGCGCTCGGCCGGGAAGGGTGCGTCCATCTTGACGTCGGCGATGAGGAAGCGGTCGCGGAAGGTATGGCCCTGGCTTTCCAGTCCCATCATCCGGCGCAAGGGACTGCGCGAGCCATCGGCGGCCACCACGTAGCTGGCCTTGAGGGTGTAGGGGCCGTCGGGCGTGTCCACCAGCAGGGCGTCGTGATCGGGGTGGTGGGTGATGGCGCCGACCTTGTTCTTCCAGCGGATCTCGATGTTGGGCAGGCGCTGCGCCCGCTCCAGCAGGTAGCCTTCGACGTAGTACTGCTGCAGGTTGATGAAGGCCGGGCGTGCATGGCCTTCTTCGGGCAGCAGGTCGAACTCGTAGACGGCCTGGTCACGCAGGAAGACCTTGCCGCGATTCCAGCCCACGCCCTTGTCCACCATGCGATCGGCACAGCCGAGGCGGTCGAAGATATCCAGGCTGCGCTTGGCAAAGCAGATCGCGCGCGAACCGGTGGAGAGGGTGTCGTCATCGTCGACCAGCACCACCGCAATGCCCTGGCGCGCCAGGTCGATGGCGGTGGTCAGGCCCACCGGGCCGGCGCCCACCACCACCACCGGATGCACGCGCGCGGCCATGCCCGGGGTCTGTTCCGCGCAGGGGCGATAGTTGAAGCGCAGTTGCTGGTAGTCGATGTTCTGGCTGGGTGTCATGTTCTTGTCTCCTCGCTGTGCTGGCAGGCGCGCTTCAGGCCTGCAGCGCCGTCCACATTTCCTGGTCGCGCTGGGCCGTCCAGATGCGCGGATGGACGATGCCGGAGGCCTCGTCGTAGGCGCGGGTGACATCGAAGGGCAGGCAATGCTCGTAGATGAAGACCTGGCCGAACTTGGGATCCATGAGGCTGCGCGCATGCGCCATGGCTTCCTTCAGGCCCATCTTGGCGGCCACGGCTTCACGGCCGGCACGCAGCAGGGTGGAGACGAAATCCTTGGTATAGGCCAGGCCCTGCTCGACCTGCTCGCGTCCCAGCAGCGCCGGGCCGCGACCCGGGACCAGGGCGTCGGCCTGCAGTGCGCTGAGCGCGTCCAGCGTGGCCGGCCACTGTTCCAGCTGGGCGTCGCCGCAGTAGCAGGCGGCATCGTATTCGACCAGGTCGCCTGAGAAGAGCACCTTCTGGCCGGGGATCCACACCACCGTATCGCCCTTGGTGTGACCGGCACCGAGGTGGGCGATCTTCACTTCCAGCTTGCCCATGAAGAGGCTCATCTCGCGCTCGAAGACCAGGGTCGGCCAGGTCAGGCCGGGCACCGTCTCCACTCCCGCGAACAGGCGCGGGAAGCGTTCGATCTCGGACTTCATGTCAGCCTCGCCGCGCTCGACGATCATCTCGTAGGTGCCACGGCTGGCGATGACCTGTTCGGCACCTTCCTTGAAATAGGCCGAGGCACCCAGCACGCGCACGGCGTGGTAGTGCGTCAGCACCACGTACTTGATGGGCAGGTCGGTGATGCTGCGGATGCGGGCAATCAGGTCCTGGGCCATGGCTGGCGTGGCGGTGGTGTCGATCACCATCACGCCGTCGTCACCGATGATGACGCCGGAATTGGGATCGCCCTCGGCGGTGTACGCGTAGGCGTTTTCGGAAATACGTTCGAAGGTGATCTTCTTCGCTTCAAGATCCGCCTGGGATGCAAATGCCTTGGCCATGTCTGCCTCGCTCAATGAAAGTGGGTGAGGACGTGCAGAGACATGGCGGGCGCCATCGTGCAGTGTCTCCGTCCACGTCGTCGTGGTTCTGATCGGTTCTTGTGTCGCCTGGAGTGTTCAGGTTGGACCATCTTAGTCAGCGCTTTTTGATTAGTCAATGACAAATCTGCTTGTCGTGGATTAATTGATGTTTTTTGCACCATGGCCCTGGAGCATGGCCGGCAGGCCCCGATGCATTAGAATCCAGGCTTGATCCCATCGCCTGTTACCTGGAAGAACCACCGGATGAGTGCAACACCTGTCAAGACACAACGAGGAATCCAGAGCGTGGAAGTGGCCGGGCGCCTGCTGCAGGCGCTGGCGGCAGCGCGCCAGCCCATGCCGCTGGTGGCGCTGGCAGGGGCGGCCGACCTGTCGTCGGCGCAGGCGCATACCTATCTGGTGAGCCTGTTGCGGCTGGGACTGATCAAGCGCACCCCGGGCGAGGGCCACTACGAGGCCGGGCCGCTGGCGCTGCGGCTGGGCATGTCGCGCCTGACGCAGGCGCCGGCCTATCGCCACGCCATGCCGCAGGTACAGCAGTTGAGCGCCGCGACCGGCTACAGCGTGGCGGTGTCGCTGCCCACGCCGGAAGGCCCGACCATCGTGCACTACGCCCATGCCGGCAATCCCCTGCATGTGAACCTGCACGTGGGCACCGTCATGGCGCTGGGCGAGACGGCCACCGGCCGCGCCTATTGCGCCTTCCAGCCGCAGGCGGTGTGGCAGCCCTTGTGGGAGGCCCAGCATCCGGGCGCGGGTCGCGCCCGCTGGAAAGCTTTCCTGGAGGAGCTCGATGCCATCCGCAAGCGTGGCATCGAACGCGCCATCGATGCCCCCAGTCCCGGCGTGAGCAGCCTGTGCATGCCGTTGCTGGATGCGGCCGGACAAATGCTGTTGCTGGTGACGGTGATCGGCCCGACCGGTTCCATCGACGCCGGCTGGCGCGGCAGCGCGGCGCGCCAGTTGCGCCAGAGCATCGATGCCATGGCTGCCACGCTCAAGGAGAACCCGTGATGAATCCGTCCCCCGACCTGCTCGCCCAGGAAGCCGAGAGTGCCCGTGGCCAGCGCGGCATCCAGTCGCTGGACAGCACCGGTCAATTGCTGGACGCCTTGCTGCTGGCTGGCCGGCCATTGCCGCTGGGCGACCTGGCGCGACTGGCCGGCATGCCGGCGGCCAAGGCCTTTCCGCATCTGGTGAGCCTGCAGAAGATCGGCATGCTGGCGCGCGACGAGGCTGGTAATTTCTTCCCCGGCCCCTTGAGCCTGGAGCTGGGCCTGGCGGCCCTGCAGCGCCTGTCGCCGCTGCGCGAGGCCGAGACGGAAGTGGCGCCGCTGGCGCAGGCTACCGGGCTATCGGTGGCGCTGGCCGTGGTCGGACCGTTGGGACCGACCGTGGTCAGGCTGGAAGAATCCCCACGGCCGCAGCACGTGAGCCTGCGCATCGGCACCGTGCTCTCGATGGTCAATACGGCCATCGGTCGCGTGTGCGCCGCCCATCTCCCGGCCGACACGCTGGCCGGTGCCCTGGCCATGGATGCCATCCGCATGGAAGGCGCGCCGCCTGGCACGGTGAGCAATGCCGATGGCAGTCTCCGGCATGACTACGCCGAACGCCTGCTGCAGATCCGCGCGCAGGGCATGGACCAGGCATTGGGGCGTCCGGTACCGGGCATCAACACCCTGGCCGCACCGGTGTTCAACCATGCCGGACAACTGGCACTGGTGATGGCGGTCATGGGCAGTGGCGGCAGCTACGACACCGACCTGGCGGGGCCGATTGCACGCCTGTTGCGCAGCTCGGCACAGGCGGTGTCATGGCGGCTGGGCGCGATCATCGAGAGCGGCGACACGTCGTTGCAGTGATGCGCGGCAACAGTGTCATGCGGCAATGTCGCCGGGATTTCCTGTACCGATCTGAAGGCGCATGAAATCAGGCTTTTCCTGAGTTTGGCCGTGACGGGCGGGCGCTATAATGCCTCACTTCTCGATAGATCCCCGGCACTCCCGTGGCCGGCAACAACGTCCGGATGAAATGGCATAGGATGGGACTCTCTTCGTTGACGAACATGCTGCGTGCCTATTGGCGCCTCGACGACCAGCCCGAGTTGCTGGTGGCGCAGTACAAGGCATTCTCGGCCAAGATGCCGATGATGTATCTCATCCTCATCGTCAACAGCTGGGCGCTGGCGCACACCTACCTGGATCTCGCACCGCACTGGCTGGGGCTGTATTTTCCCTCCATCCTGACGGTGATGTGTGCGCTGCGCCTGAGCTTCTGGTGGCGTGGCCGCCATGTCGATCCTACCCCGCAGGTGGCGGCGCACGCCCTGAAACGCACCAATTTCCTGGCGGCGCCGATCGCCCTGGGTTTCTCGCTCTGGTCGGTGATGCTGTTCCCCTATGGCGATGCCTACGCCCAGGCACACGTGGCTTTCTACATGGGCATCACCGTCATCTGCTGCATCTTCTGCCTGATGTACATGCGTTCGGCGGCGCTGACGACGGCCTTCATCGTCAATGGCATCTTCACGGTGTTCTTCCTGTCGACCCATACGCCGGTCTTCGTGGCGGCGGCACTCAATGTGGTGCTGGTGACCATTGGCATGCTGGTCATCGTCAACAGCCACTATCGCGACTTCACCGGCCTGGTCAACGCCCAGCTCAAGACCGCGCAATTGAGCAACGAGAACCTGCAGCTGGCCAACGTGGATTCGCTCACGCAGATTCCCAACCGTCGCAAGTTCTTCACCCAGCTCAATGAGATCTGCGCGCGCGCCTCGGCCCGGCAGGAGCGTTTCGCGGTGGTGATTCTCGACCTGGATGGCTTCAAGGCGGTCAACGATCTCTACGGTCACGCCCACGGCGATCAATTGCTGGAAGTGGTCGGGCAGCGTCTGCTGGCGACCTGCCGCGAAGAAGACCTGCACCTGGCCCGCCTCGGCGGCGACGAGTTTGCCCTCATCATCGATCGCGACCTCAGCGACGACGCCTTGCGCGAGATCGGCCGGCTGGTGTGCGAGAAGCTGCGCCAGCCGTTCCGCCTGGCCAATGCCACGGTGCAGATTGCCGCCTCGGTGGGGGTGGCGACCTTCCCCGACATGGCCAGCGATGCCGCCGCACTCTACGAACATGCGGACTATGCGCTCTACCAGGGCAAGCGCGAACGGCGCGGCGCGGTGACGCTGTTTTCCGAACAGGACAAGGAGCAGATCCAGCGCAAGGCCAATATCGAGCAGGCCTTGCGCCAGGCCGATTTCGAGCGCGAGCTGTCGGTGTTCTTCCAGCCCATCGTCAGGCTGGCCGATCGCACCCCCATCGCCTTCGAGGCGCTGGCACGCTGGCAGAACAGCAGCCGCGGAGCGATCTCGCCGGTGGAGTTCATTCCTGCCGCTGAACGCATGGGCATCATCAACCAGCTCAGCGTGACCCTGCTGAAGAAGGCGCTGGCGGTCGCGGCACAATGGCCGGACGAGATGCGCCTGTCCTTCAATCTCTCGGCCAACGACATCAATACCCGCGAAGGCATGGCGGAGATCGTCAGGGTCATCAGCGAATCCGGCTTCTCCCCCGCGCGCCTGGACCTGGAGATCACCGAGACGGCCGTATTGCAGGACCTGGAGAAGACCCGCCAGATGATCACCTCGCTGCGCCAGCTGGGTTGCGGCATCACGCTCGACGATTTCGGCACCGGCTATGCCAGCCTGAGCCACCTGCACGCGCTGCCGCTGACACGCATCAAGATCGACAAGAGCTTCGTGGCCGATATCGAGCGCAATGCGGTGAGCCACAAGATCGTCAAGTCGCTGCTGGCGCTCACCCACGACATGGCGCTGGCCTGCGTGGTGGAAGGGCTGGAGACCGAGCAGCATCTGGCCATCCTCTCCGAGCTGGGCGCGCTCTATGGCCAGGGCTACCTGTTTTCCCGGCCCTTGCCCGAGGAGCAGGTAGCGGGATGGCTGGCCCAGCATCGCGAGCTGCAGCGCCAGGCGGCCAACGGATAAGCCAAATGAAAACGCCATCGGCCATCCGGTAAGGGATGGCTGATGGCGTTGCAGTCAGGTTCTTCTTTCTTACTCCCGTCGCTCTCTCTTCCTCTTTTTTCGTTTCCTCTCCCTAGTCCCATCCCTCTCCGGATCGCACGCCCCTTCACCGTTGCGAAGCAGGGCTGATCTCGCCTTCGTCCCAGTTACCGAGAATGTCAGCTTGTGTCGTGAGTTGTCAGCACTGGCGCGCGTACAAAAATGACAATGCGTTCTCCAAGGATAAACGAGGACGCGCGGAGGACCGTCGCAGGCCGGTGTGTGTGTCGTGCTGGAAGGTCGGATCGATCGCCATTTATTCTGCCCCGTTATGTTCGACTCCAGATTGTTGGCCGCTCTCGCTGGTCGCGCCGTTGGTGGCCTGCAGATGATGACCGATGCACAAGGCCGTTTCCCCCTGCCTTGCCCGAGCAATTGCAGCTGCATCCCTCCGTGGTACGCCTGGCCTATCAGCCTGGCCGTGATAGCGATGAGCTGGTGCGATCACGTAGGGAGGCGATACGCCAGTGCATCCAGGATGACTGGCACGCGCACAAGGGTGCTTACACGCTCAATCGACATCGAGGAAGCAAAATGAAGGCAGGACGCCGCCCAACCCAGGTTGCCGCGCTGCGCGCCAAGACGCTGGCCCTGACACTGAGCACGGCAGGCCTGATCTGCCTGCCGGTTGCTGCCCAGGAGAGCAGGCAGGAGGGTACCACCGCCCTGCACGGCAAGATGCTCGACCGCAGCCGTACGCGGGTGGAAGTCGTGGCACCCAATACCGAGACGCAGTCTTCGCAGTTGGATGCCCTCTCACCCTCGTCGCTGACCAATGGCCAGCAGCGCATCATGCTGGAAACCCTGGCGCCGGAAGACCAGGCCCAGGGCAAGATGAGGATCGAGGATGAAGTCGGTGGCCGCTATTTCGTCTCCGGACGCGCCGATGTCAGCGCCGGTTCGGCCGCGACGCTGGCGACGTTGGCCGCATCGCTGCAGGGCAAGCGCGATGTGCATATCGAAGTCATCGGCCATACCGACAACCAGCGCATCAGCGCCGCTCGGCGCTCGACCTACGCCGACAACCAGGCCCTGTCGCAGGCGCGCGCGCTGGCGGTGGCGGCCTTTCTCAAGCAACGCCTGCAATTGCCGCCCGAGGCCTTCAGCGTGGCCGGGCGCGGCGAGTCGCAGCCGGTGGCCAGCAACGACAATGTGGTCGGCATGGCGCGCAACCGTCGTGTCGAGTTGCGGGTGTGGTATCGCGAAGCGGCGGTCACGGTCACCCGCGGGAAGCGCATGGACAATGACGCCTGTGCGGCCACGCCGGCCGCCAGCGATGCCCCCTTCGCCGTTACCGTCGACGGCCAGCCGGTGGATCTGCACAAGCGTATCCAGGAAGCCGACCGCCAGCGTTGTGTCGATGTGGCGCTGCAAAAATCCGACATCCAGATCAAGTTCGATCCGCTCAACACCGTGCCGGCCCTCAACGTCTGGGTCGCGCCCAGTACCGTCGCGCGCAATCGGCAGATCCATTTCGGCACCTGGAGCAACTACCTGTGGTGGCAGAAGAAGGCCGAGCTGCGCATCTTCGCCAAGGGCCAGAATGCCCAGGAGACGCCGCTGGCCGTGGTGCCGTTTGCGCCCGGCCATGCCGTGCAATGGCAGGCGCCGGCCAATGCCCCCGATGAGTTGGCCTTCCTGGTGCGCGTGATCGACCAGGACGGCAACGTCGATGAAACCCTGATGAAGCCCCTGCGCCTGGCCGAGCGTGCCGTGCCGGCCCCCGATGCGCTGCACCTGCAGCGCGAGCAATTGGCGGGTTATGGCGAATCCAGCCTGTCCCTGCGCAATATCCCGGCCCGTGGCGGTTCGGTCACCTTCAGTGGCGACCATCTACAGGCCGGCGACAAGATCGTCGCCATGGGCATGCCCATCCCCGTGGACGAACAGGGCAAGTTCGTCATGCGCCAGATCCTGCCCGCCGGAACGCACCAGGTCGAGGTGGCGTTGCGCCATGCCGATGGCAAGACCGCCGTCTTCCGCCGCAACCTGTCGGTGGCTGATTCGGACTGGTTCTACTTCGTCGTGGGCGACCTTACCATCGGCCAGGACCGCACCACGGGGCCGGCGCAACTGGTCACGGGCGACGCCACGCACTACGACAATTCGACCTGGATCGATGGTCGTGGCGCCTTCTACCTCAAGGGCAAGGTCAAGGGCGACTATCTGCTCACGGCCAGCGCCGATACCGGCGAGCAGCCGTTGCGCGACTTGTTCTCCAATTTCCAGACCAAGGATCCGAACTACCTGCTGCGCCGTATCGATCCCAATCGTTACTATCCGGTCTATGGCGACGACAGCACCATCACCGACGATGCACCGACCCAGGGTCGTTTCTTCGTCAAGCTGGAGAAGGATGACGCCCATGTCATGTGGGGTAACTTCCAGACGGCATGGACCGGTACCGAGCTGACCCAGTTCAGTCGCGGCCTGTACGGTGCCAACGGGGTGTGGCATTCCGGCCAGACGACGCGCTACGGCGAGAAGCGTACCAGCGTCAACGCCTTCGTGGCCGATCCCGGCACGTTGCAGTCGCGTGAGCAATTCCGTGGCACCGGTGGTTCGCTGTATTACCTGCATCACCTGAACCTGACCGAGGGTTCCGAGCGCCTGTGGGTGGAAGTGCGGGACAAGGATTCGGGCCTGGTGCTGCAACGTACGCCGCTGGCAGCCGCGCAGGACTATGAAATCAACTACCTGCAGGGTCGGATCACCCTGCGCGCGGCGCTGCCCTCGGTGACCGATGGCAGTACGCTGGTGCAGACCGCCAGCGTGAACGGCAACCCGGTCTACCTGGTCAGCAGCTATGAATACGTACCGGGCCTGACCGAAATCAGCGCCAGCGCCATCGGCGTGCGTGCCAGTCACTGGCTGGACGACCACCTGCGCATCGGTACCACCCTCTATCGCCAGGGCGAAGAAAGCAACCAGCAGAACCTCAAGGGCGTGGATGCCACCTATCGCTACGCACCGGGCACCTGGATCAAGGGTGAGCTGGCGCATTCCTCCGGTATCGGTAGCGAGAGCCTGAGTTCGGTGACCGGCGGCTATGACTTCGTGGCCAACCAGGCCACCGGCGAGAGGGCCACTGCGCGCCGCATCGACACCGCCATCGACCTGGGTGACGTCAGCAACTTCAAGGGCCGCCTGAGCGGCTATTGGCAGGAGCGCGATCCCAATTTCTCCGGCCCCGGCGCGACCCTGCCCAGCGGCGATGGCCTGTCGCAGAAGGGCATGACGGCGGTGCTGCCGGTCGATGAGCGCACCGAGGTGGCGACCAAGGTGGACCGCCGTGAGCAGGCCAACAGCAGCGCCAGCCAGAGCGCCCATTCCAGCGAAGCGGCAGTGCGGCACAAGATCGATGCACAGTGGGGGGTGTCGGTGGGCGTGCGCCAGGACAACCGCAGTGGCATCAACCCCACCGGCGTGGTCAACAATGCCAGCGCGCTGCTGTCGCAGAACGGCTCGCGCATGGATCTCATCGCACGGGTCGATTATCGGCCGCTGGAAGAGGGCGAGGCCGATAAGGCCGCTGCCGTCGACGCCGCGCGCCGGGCGGAGCCCACGCAGCAGGGCAAGTCATTGGTGGAGACGGTACCACCGACGGCCATCGGTGCCGGTAGCGCGCCTTCGGCCTTGCTCTCCAACGGCGGCAATGGCCCGGCTTCTTCCATCGTGCCCACCACGGGTGTGTCGGCCACCGGCGCGGCGCAGATGCGCAACGCCAGTGACGCCACCGCTGCCGTCGGGGTGGCTGCCGCGCGCGTGCCGGGCCTGCAGTACAAGCCCTGGGATGCCTATGCCTTCGCGCAGGGGACGGCCAGCCGCAGCGGCAACCGCACCGACAATGATCGCGCCGGCATCGGTGGCAGCTGGCGCATGAACGACAAGCTGCGCCTGGGGGCGGAAGCCTCAGGCGGTGATGGTGGCACGGGGGGACGCCTGTCGGGCGACTACCAGGTCGATGAGCGCAGCACGGTCTACCTGAGCTATGCGATGGAAACCGAAAGCGCCGACAGCAACTACGCCGGTCGCCAGGGGACGCTGACCTCCGGCACCCACTATCGCCTTAACGACCAGGTCGGCAGCTTTGCCGAATCGCGCTGGTCCGACGGCGCCGGTCCCAAGAGCCTGACCCACGCCTTCGGTGTCGATTACGCGCCGGATGTGCGCTGGAGTCTCGGCAGCAAGCTCGAGACCGGCACCCTGTCCGATCCGCTCTCGGGCGATATCAAGCGCGATGCCTTGGGCCTGTCGGCCGCCTTCAAGAAGGATGGCCTGAAGTACAGCAGCGCCATCGAATACCGCATGGACCGCAGCACCACGTTGGGGGCGGTCAGCGGCACCTGCGTGACCAATGACGCCTCGGGCAATTGCAGTGGCACGGCGGTCGCCATCAATCGCCGTACCTGGCTGTGGAAGAACCAGGCGCAGTACCAGCTGGATCCCTCCTGGCGCCTGCTGGGCAAGTTCAACCTTTCGCGCAGCAGCAATTCGCAGGGGGCGTTCTATGACGGCGACTACAGCGAGACCGTGGTGGGGGCGGCCTATCGTCCGGTCGACAATGACCGCTGGAATACCCTGTTCAAGTACACCTACTTCTACAACGTGCCGTCGGCCGGCCAGGTGGATGGCAGCGCCTATGGCACTTCCAGTACCTCCACCATCTCCAGCACCGGCGGCGCGCTCGACTATGCGCAGAAGAGCCAGGTCTTCAATATCGACACGACCTACGATGTCTTGCCGTGGCTGTCGGTGGGAGTGAAGTACGGCATGCGCCTGGGCCAGTTGAGCCTCTCCAAGACCTCGGGGGACTGGTTCTCCAGCCGCGCCGACCTGTGGGTGTTGCGTGCCAACCTGCACATCGTCAAGGAGTGGGATGGCTTGATGGAAGCGCGCAGGCTGGCCGCCAAGGAAGCGGGCGATGCCCGCTTGGGCGTCCTGCTGGGCGTGTATCGCCATGTCAACGAGAACGTCAAGATGGGGGTGGGCTATAACTTCACCGACTTCTCCGACAATCTCACCGACATGTCATACCGCAGCCGTGGCTGGTTCTTCAATGCGCTCACCGTCTTCTGAGCGGACATGGGCGCATGAATTGTTTTGCTGAAAACTTCACAACATGTCATCGAAGGGCAATACCCAGCCTGGGCCGGCCGATTGGCGTTACCGTGGGGTAGCACCGCGGCTGTTACATGTTGTTTCCAACTTTGTGGTTGGCAACACTTGTACGGAGGGTTTCACGCGCATACTTCACTGCAAGGCGGCCTGATGTTGGCCGCAGTGATCAAACGCAGTGATCAAATCATCGTAGTGTCTAGTGTCATTACCAGGCAGGGAGCCCCGGCATCATGAGTCCTCAAGAATCGCAAGCCCTTCAAGATTTTCTCAACCAACTGACGCAGGTACGCGGCATCGCCAAGGATGCGCAGGCCGATGCGCTCATCGCAGCGGCGGTGGCCCGCCAGCCCGACGCAGCCTACCTGCTGGTACAGCGCGCGCTGCTGATGGAGCAGGCCCTCAATGCTTCCAAGGCCCAGGTGGCCTCGTTGCAGGCACAGGTGCAAGCCCTGCAGGCGGGGGGCGGTGGCAGCCCCGGCTTCCTCGATGGCAATGCCTGGGGCAATGCGCCCAGTGCCAGTGCGCGTCCTGGCCCGGCGCCAGCGCCGGCTTACATGCCGGGCTATGCGGCAGCCCCCGCACCGGTGCAGGCACCGCAGCCTTACCAGCCGGCTCCGGCACCTGCTGCGTCTTCGGGTTTCTTCGGGGGTGGCATGGGCAGCATGCTGGGGACGGTGGCGGCCACGGCAGCTGGCGTGGCCGGTGGCGCCTTCCTGTTCCAGGGGATCGAACACATGATGAACGGCAATGGCGGCTCAGGCTTCCTGCATCAGAATGCCTTGAGTACACCGGTGGAAAACATCGAGAACACCACCGTCAACAACTACTACGGCAGCGATGAGCGCAGTGGCGAGCGTGGCAATGATCGCAGCAGCGACCAGGCCAGCGACACCAGCTTCGGCTCCAGCAATGACCTGGCTGACCTGGGCAACATCGACTTCAATGACAGCACGGGCTATGACGATTCGGTGGTGTAGTCCCTTCTAGTCCGACTCCGCTCAACTGCCCTGATGACCCGGCGCCCGGTTGAAGAAGATATAACCCGCGATCCCTAGCATGGCGACCCCGAGGAGGCTGTCCTGCAGCCGCAGGAACCAGGGATTGCGGCTGAGCCAGTGGCGGATGCGCGAGGCGCCGTAGGCGAAGCAGGTGCCATTGAGCAGTCCCAGCAGCTTGGAGCTGACCGCCAGCACCAGCATCTGCTGCCAGACCGGCCCCAGCGCGGGATCGGCAAACTGCGGCAGGAAGGCCACCAGGAACAGGAACACCTTTGGATTGAGCAGGTTGGTGAACAGGCCCTGCCAGAACACCCCCTGCTCGCCACGGGTGGCGACCGTGGCGATGCTTTGCTTGCCCTGGAAGGAGCGCCGTAATGCACGTACGCCCAGGTAGACCAGGTAGAGCGCACCGGCAATCTTGACGGACTCGAACAGCATCGGCGACTCGCGGAACACCCCGGCCAGGCCGAACACTACCAGCGGTATCTGCACGGCACCGGCGGCGAAGGTCCCCAGGACACTCAGCCAGGCCACCTTGAAGCCCTGCGTCATACCGCGCGTGAGCGTGAGGGCCATGTCGGGACCGGGCGTGAGGTTCAGCGCCAGGCTGGCGGTCAGGAAGAGCAGGAACAGGTGCAGAGAGGGCATGGTGGCGGGCGCTGGGGACGATGACGGGATTATAGGCAATCGTGCCCGCCGCCGCGCGCGGAGGGCGCGCCAAACCAGCGCGATGCCGCTGCTTCCAGGGCAGGCATGTCCGTCACGTTCTCGGCGACCCAGGCCACCACACCATCAGGTCGCACCAGCACGGCAGCCAGCCCGAGGCGATTGCTTGCGTCCACGCACAGGATGTTGATGCGCCCGCGCCATCCCTCAAGGAAGACCGGCAGGCCGGCATCCCCCTTGAAGTCCAGCAGCACGCCCCGGCCCTGATGCAGGTGTTGTCCCAGTCGCGTGCCATCGCCGAGCGCGAAGTCGGGTGCGCTGCAGCCGACCAGCGGATGGGTGTCACCAAGTTCGTAGCGCAGCGTCTTGCCCCAGAGGCGACCCGCCAGCCAGGTTGCGCCATCGGTGGTGCCGATCAGCGCACGGAAGACGCCGGCCAGCGCGCGCGATCCCGGACCGGGGCGCATCAGCGCCACCTGCGCACGCGACCATTCCAGCAACTGCGCGCCGACGGGCCGACGCTCAAGATCGTAGCTGTCGAGCAGATCAGGTGGCGCATCGCCGCGGACGGTGGCGGCCAGTTTCCAGCCCAGGTTCATCGCATCGCCCAGGCCCAGGTTGAGTCCCTGTCCGCCCAGCGGCGAATGGACGTGGGCCGCGTCACCGGCCAGCAGCACGCGTCCCCGGCGATAACGGTCGGCCTGGAAGGCGCGGTCGGTCCAGGTGGTCACCAGTTCGACTTCGTTCACCCGCACGTCCACGCCCGAGACGCGTCGCAGGACCTCCTCCAGGTGCCGCGCCGTGACCGGCTCCCGGCGGTGGCAGGCGCCGCCGTCGAAGTCCGCCATGGCGAGGATGCCAGGCGATTGGTAGGTGTACATGCCGCCATTGGTATAGTGCCGCCCCGCAGGTAGCCGGTCGGGATCGTCCAGCCGGACCCGCGCGGAGTAGCCGGTGAATTCGGGTGCGCTGCCGTGAAAGCCGAAGCCGCCGGCCTTGCGCACCCGGCTGTGTCCGCCGTCGCAGCCGACCATCCAGCGCGCCCGCAAGGGGCCGGCCGAGCTTTGCAGAGTGACCAGGTCGTCATCCTGCGTGACGGCTTGCACCGTCACGCCACGCCGGATGGTCACACCCAGTGCCAGGGCGCGCGTGGCGAGCACCGATTCCAGGTGCGCCATCTCGGTCAGCAGGGTGGACTCCCAGGGACCGTCGAGGTGATAGGGCCACTGGCGCGCATCGACCTGGTCGCGATAGAAGGGGAGGCCGGCGAAATGACCGCCCGCTTCGCGCGCCTGGCGGGTCCAGTGGGCGGTGGCGGCAGCGGGATCCTGGGCGGTGTGCTGCGCGCGTACCGCATCGAGCAGGTCACGGCGGTAGAGCGCCTCGATGGACGGCGAGGACAGTCCGCGCATGCCGAAGGGCAGGCGCTTGAGCGCGGCAGCGGGATCGCTGGCCTGTTCCAGTACCAGCACTGGCAAGCCGGCCAGGGCCAGTTCGCAGGCCAGCAGCAGACCGACCGGACCGGCGCCGGCAATGATGATGTCATGGGGGGAGGTGTCGTGCATGAAGACTCCGAGATCAGTTGGTCGTTCGACCAGGACGGTTCGTTGTCTTGAGAACCGCACGGACGAACGGCGGGCGCCTGGAAGGGCGCGGCGTTCGTCGTGGGACTCATGCACGGGCAGGGCATGGACAGAGCTTCCGCTTGCGGAAGGACCTGGGCTGGACCACACCAGATCTGCCTTTTTCGACAGGGGGCACTATAGCGCGCGCCCTTGCTCGGGGCAAGCCGGGTGTCAACATGTAGCGACGTGGCGCAGCATCCCGGCCAGGGCCATCGATCAGCACACCCGTTGGCACCATCCGTGCCTATCCGCCGCACGGCCGAACTGGATATCGGTCAGCGCCTGCCGGAGTGCCAGCGTGACCGGCCCCGGCTTGCCGTCCCCGATGCTGAAGTCGTGACGCCGGCCCTTGACGCGACCGACCGGCGTGATGACGGCAGCGGTGCCGCAGGCGAAGGCTTCCCGCAGCCGTCCGCTGCGCGCATCGTCTTGCCACTGGTCGATGCTGTAGGGAATCTCCTGCACCGTGTAGCCAAGTTCGCGGGCCAGCGTGATCAGGGAGTCGCGCGTGATGCCGGGCAGGATCGTGCCTGACAGCGGTGGCGTCACCAGCGTGTTGTTGTCCAGGACGAAGAAGGCATTCATGGCGCCGAATTCCTCGATCCATTTGCGCTCGATGGCATCCAGGAATACCACCTGCTCGCAACCCTGTTCACGCGCCAGCGCCTGTGCTATCAGTCCGCTGGCATAGTTGCCGCCACACTTGGCGGCACCCGTACCACCGGGCGCGGCGCGGATGTAGTCTTCCGACACCCACACCGTGACGGCCGCCGTCGCCGCGCTTGCGGCGAAGTAGCCGCTTACCGGCGAGGCCGTCACGGCATACTGGAAATGCCGTGACGGCCGCACTCCCAGGGCGACTTCGGTGCTGATCATGAAGGGACGCAGATACAGCGATGCGCCCTCGGCACGCGGTATCCAGTCGCGCTCGTGGCGCACCAGGGCGCTGGTGGAAGCGACCAGCAATCCTTCCGGCAGGGGCGGCATGCCCAGACGTTGGGCGGAGCGATCGAAGCGACGCGCGTTGGCCTCCGGGCGAAACAGCGCGGCCCCCCCATCGGGGAGACGATAGGCTTTCATGCCTTCGAAGATCTCCAGTCCGTAATGCAGCACCATGGTGGCCGGATGCAGGGCCATGGGCAGGCAGGGCTGAATCTTGCCATCGTGCCAGTCGCGCCCGGAGGTGTACTGCATGCTGAACATGTAGTCGGTGAATACCTGGCCCCAGGCGGGCTTGTCCAGCAGGCGTTCGCGTTGTGCGGGAGGTGTCGGGTCCTGGTGTAGCTGCAATGAAAATACAGGATGGTCTTGGTCGAATGAAGACATGCTTGCTCCGGTTGAGCGTCAATGAACACGCCGTCACGACGGGTGGTCGTGCGGCCATGGATCGTCCCCGCGATCACAGGGACGTGTGCAAGGGCGCCACGCCGGATAGGTGCGCGCCCCTGTCTGCGATGCCGGCCTAAATCGACACGGGCTTGATCGGACTATTGCAGTGACCTCGCCAGCTTGCGCAGGAAGACCTCACAGGCATCCAGCTGGGCGATCTCGATGAATTCATCAGGCTTGTGGGCCTGGGCGATATGCCCGGGGCCGCACACGATGGAGGCAATGCCGGCCCTCTGGAATTGGCCGGCCTCGGTGCCATAGGACACCTTGCTGACGGCGGTATCACCGGTCAGCGCACGGGCCAGGCGTGTGAGGGCCTGTCGTTCCGATGCCTCCAGTCCGGGCACGGCCGGCCCGGTCTCGATGTCGATGCTTGCGTCCCGATACTCTGCTTGCATGCGGGGCAGCAGATCGTCACGGATGAATTGCGCGATCTGCTGCTGGAGATACTCGGGGGACAGCCCCGGCAGATTCCTGAATTCATAGTGGAACTCACAGAGCGCGGGGATGGTATTGATCGCGATGCCGCCGGCAATCTGGTTGGTGGTCAGGGTGCTGAACGGGACGTCGTAGCACTGGTCGTAGGGGCCTTGTGCCTTGAGCTGGTCGGCCAGGTCGCGGATGCGGCAGATCAGTCGCGCCGCATGTTCGATGGCATTGCAGCCCTGCGGAGTCAGCGAGGAATGCGCCGCCTTGCCATGGACTCGGCAGCGGAACAGGTTGGTCCCCTTGTGCGCCACGATCACGCGCATCCCAGTGGGTTCGCCGACGATGCAACCGTCGGCCCGCAGGCCACGTTGTTTCAGGGCGTCCAGCATGACGGCCGCGCCCAGGCAACCCAGTTCCTCGTCGTAGGAAAAGGCCAGGTGCAGCGGCTTGCTGCGCTTCATCTGGAGGAACTCGGGAACCATCGCCATGGCGGTGGCGAGGAAGCCTTTCATGTCGGCGGTGCCACGCCCGTAGAGCCGGCCATCCCGTTCGGCGAGCGTGAAGGGATCCGTCGTCCACACCTGGTTGTCCACCGGTACCACGTCGCTATGTCCGGAGAGGATGATGCCGCCCTGAGTGGTGCCATCCTCGGCCGGCAGGGTGGCGAACAGGTTGGCCTTGTCGCCGTCCGGGGAATAGAACAACTCAGGTTCGATCCCTTGCGCATGCAATGCATTACGCATGGTACGCATCATGGCGAGATTGGAGTGGCGGCTGGTGGTATCGAAAGACACCAGGCTGTCAAGCCACTGGCGAGTGTTCATGTTCTTCATGGATATCTTGTGCAAAGGGAGGCGGCCGTCATGGACGGCGGTGCAGGAGGCAGGGTTCAGGGGGCGGTACGTCCGTTGGGGGCAGGCGAGATCAGCGCTTGAGTCTCTGGGCTGGCGGTCAGGATGCAACCGATGATGCCCATGATGCCTGCGGCCATGGAGTACAGGATCGGCGCCAGCGTGACACCGGTGGACTGGATCAGCCAGGTGACGATGAGCTGGGCGAAGCCACCGAAGATCATGACGGCGAGGTTGTAGCAGATGGCCAGGCCGGAGGAGCGCACCGCCGTGGGAAACTGCTCTCCCATGGCGGTGGAGAAGGGGCCGAAGTAGCCGCCCAGCAGCAGGCTCAGCACGGTGTAGATCACCAGCAGGTTGGAGAGGGAGGGGGCTGCGGCCACCCAGGAAAACAGCGGATAGATCAGCGCCACGAACGGCGTCAGGAACAGGATCATGATGTTGCGCCGGCCGTAGCGGTCTGACAGGGCGCCGGCAATCGGCGCGCTGACGATCAGGCCGAGGATGCCGATGGCCAGGGCCTTGAAGGCATCATGCAGGGGGAAATGGAACTGGCGTGCCAGGAAGGTCGGCATGTAGAAATAGAAGATATACACCGATGCCGTGACGCAGGTGGTCATGCAGACACTGGCGACCAGGGCGCGGCGATGACGGGCCAGGGTGCCACTCAATGTTGCGTCGGTGGCGGTGGCACGTGCCTGGACGGATTCCACGGGCTCTTCCAGATAATGGCGGATCCACCAGCCCACCGGGACGATGAGCAGGCCGATGATGAAGGGCAGGCGCCACATGCCATCGAGCAGTTCACGCTCGCTGAAGAGTTCGGTCAGCAGCAAGCCGGTACCGGCGCCCCCCAGGATCGACAGGCCCTGTCCGACCATCTGCCAGGAACCGAAGAAGCCCTTGCGGTGCCGGGGCGCGGACTCGACCAGGAAGGCCGTGGCCGAGGCGAATTCGCCGCCCGTTGCCAGCCCCTGGATGAGGCGGGCGATGACGATCATGATGGGGGCCGCGACACCGATCGAGGCGTAGGACGGGGTGAGGACCATGATCAGCAGGGATAGGCCCATCAGCGCGACGATCAGTTGCAGGGCCGCTTTGCGGCCGCGCCTGTCGGCATAGATGCCGATGGCGATCCCGCCCAGTGGACGGGTCACGAAGCCGACGCCGAAGGTGGCCAGCGTCAACAGCAAGCCGACATACTCCCCGGCCGAAGGAAAGAAGACCTTGGAGATGTAGATGGCCAAGGTGGCGAAGACGGCGAAGTCATACCATTCGAGGGCGTTGCCGATGATGGCGGCAGTCAACTGCAGCCAGCGTGGCGCTGGCTTCTTGTTCTGGTGTTGCATCACAAAGCTCCCTTTTTATTTCGCTGAATTGATTGGATGCTGCTGTCCCGGGCAGCCCCTGGATCGGCCGCTTGAGGCGGATGTTATGAATTCAGTTAGTGAATAAAAAGAGATTTATTTTCGTCTTTAGATGCAAATATGTATTTCAATGCACTGGAATCTGGCGTGCCCGCACCGTGTGATATCACCTCGCTGGATTGCGCTATGAAGCGGATATTCCGACATGGTGCAGACACTTGATGGGCGGCATCTTTCTGTGTAATTATTGAATCAACATGATTTATAAATGCAAATATTGCATCTGATCGATGTCACTCAACGCCTACCAGATCTTCGTGGCCATTGCCGAAAGAGGGAGTTTCGCGGCGGCCGCGCATCAGCTCAATCTATCGCCCTCGGCGGTCAGCCATGCGCTGGCCGTCTATGAGGAGGAGCTTGGTTTTACGCTCTTCATGAGGAACCGCAATGGTGTGCGCCTGACTGCCGGTGGCGAGGCATTGTTGCCGACGGTGCGCGAGGTACTGCAGGCCAATGAGAAGCTGGCGCAACTGTCTTCGAAGATGTTCGGCCTGGAAACCGGCAAGGTCCGCATCGGCGCTTTCAGCAGTGTGAGCGTGGCGTGGATTCCGAGTATCGTCCGCTCGTTTTCCGCGCTCTACCCCAATATCGAAGTGGCGATCGAGCAGGGAGGCTATGACGACATTGCGGAGTGGATCCTGAAGAACAAGGTCGATCTCGGCTTCATCACGTTGCCGGCCTCACCGGGGCTGGACATCACGCCACTCTATGCGGATCCGCTGATGTGCATCGCCCCGTCCGGGTTTGAACCGAAGAACAAGGTCTACATGACGGTGGAAGAACTTTCCGGGCACAACGTCGTGCTGCAGGGCGAGAGTTATGGCAAGGACACGCAACGCCTGCTGGCCGCCCACAAGGTCTCGGTGAAGTCCAACGTGCGGGCCATCGATGCCGCCACCATTCTTGCTGCCGTGGAGAGCGGACTGGGGGTGGCCGTGGTGTCGCAACTGGCGTTGCAGAACTATCAGAGTCCGGTACAGGTGTTCCCCTTCTATCCGGCCGAGAGTCGCGCGATCATCCTGGCCTCGCTCAGCTATGAGGGATTGGCGCCGGCGGCCAAGGCCATGCAGAAACATATCGTCGAGACGGTGGCGGCCTGGGCCAGGCAGAAGCGTTGAGGCGGGAGCAGGGCGATGCTTGCCTGTGCGGAAGGTGTCGATGCTGCCGGCGCGGCAGCATCGAGGGCGGTGTCGGCGCCCGTTATTGCGGCGAGGGGGAAGACGACGGCAATTTTTCGCCAGCCAGATCAGGCCGCTCGGTCATGAGCACCATGGCCGTGACCGCGCCTTGCAGTGAGCATGAGACGCGCGTGGCATGCACGTTGTTTTCCATGCCCTCGATGATGAGGGCGCGTTCGATGGTGTTTTTTCGCGGCACGCTGCCCGATCCCATATTGAAGGCAAGCCAGTCGGAACTGCCGATCTTGACCTCCGTGCGGGCATAGTCGGGGCCGGCCGGGCGCAGGCGATTGGCGTTGACGGTCATGGGCCGCAACTTGCCGATGACTTCCTCGACGCTGCCCTCGACGATGAATCCCCAGTAGTAGTAGCGTCCCAGTTGCTGGAGATCGCTGATCTCATCGAAATAGCCAAGCAGCTTCAGCCCTCCCACGGTGACCGGGCTGGCGAAATCGAGCTGGTTTTCGGGCGTGCTCTTGCGGTCCCTGACCTTGATCCAGGCGATCTCGCCCTTTCGCTCCAGTGCCGGCCACGCCTGGCCGGCGGCAGCATCCTGTGCGAGCGCACGGAAGAAGCTGCCGTTGCAGGCGGTGAACTCCCGCAGGGTCTGTTCGGCAATCTGGGCCGAGGCCGGCAGGGCTGTCAGCGTGAGTGCTGCAAATAGGGCTGCAAGCGGGGCGGCGTAGAGCCCATGGCGACGGCTTCCTTGATGCATCTGGGTTTTCCCCTGTCCTCATGTGTCTTCGTTGTAGGTCTGTTGCGCGCGGCGCTGATACGCCGGGCGCCAGCACCTCACTTCGTGGCTACCTTGGGGCAGCCCGGAACGCCAAAGCGCGTCGGATTCACGCCGATCTGCTTGATCGGCACGGGTTTCAATCCTTCCTTGTCATCCAGTTCGAGAAGGTAGACCATGCAAACCTCCTTGCTGGTGGTTTGCTCGCCAGACCACCAGGATTGGCTCTTGCTGGTTTCGTAGCGCTTGTCGCTGGTGACCACGTAGTGAGCGTCCTTCTTCGGTTCGAATCGGAGATTGATCGTGCAGGCTTGTGCGGACGCATTGCGGCCGATCTCGCGGTAGTAGCGCAGGATTTGCGGGCCATCGGCCGGGATCCTCACGTCCTTGGGGGCTGGCGCAGCTTGCTTGTAGGAGCGCACGCTGCCGCCTGCCAACAAGGTCGGAAACTCCAGGCATCCGTCTTCATCGGCGCGGCCATAGGAGACGCTGGATTGACCGTATTCATTGCCCAAGGCAATGGTGAGTGTTGCGCTGGCCTGATCCGGTGGTGGTTCCTTGTACGGCGCGACGCTGCCGCAGGCAGACAGGAGAAGCGTGGTGGTCACTATGCAGAGGTTTTTCACGATCGTGGGCTCAGGTTGATTGAAATAAAACAAGCGATCGTGCCGAGGGTGATCATCTTGCCGAGTGGCAATATGTTAATTGATGTTAAGTGTTTTTTGTAACTTTTACTCACATCGGGAATGCATTTTTCCTGAAATGCTCCGGCCCCCTGTTTGAGGAGGGGGGCGACATCGGCTCGGATCGGGTCCTAACCGATATCGCGGCGGACCAGCCCCGTCCCTTCGACGGGGCGCCATGCCGATCGTTTTTTCAATTGTGGGTCACGTCGGTTGCGTCATGAGCAACTTGGCCAGCCCGACCAGATCGAAGACCGGCCTGCCGGTGCGCAGACGGATCTGCTCGGCCACCGGCGGCATGTTGGTGCATTCCAGCAGGATGGCGCGCAGCTGCGGCTGAGCGGTCACGAGCTGGTCGGCCAGCGCCACCATTTCCCGGTGCACCTGGTCCATGTCGCCCTCCGGCCGATTGCCGACGATCACGCGTGCAAATTCGGAGTCGACCGGCATGCCGGCGATGGGCGAGTCCATGCTGCCCCCGAGTGCGGCCAGATGTTCGGCGCCCAGGCTGGCCTGGGAGGCGGTCATGATGCCCACGTGCCTTGCGCCGCCGAAGGCGTTGTAGAGCGTCGGTAGCCAGCACAGGCTGGAACTGGCAAAGGGAACGCCGACGGCAGCAGCGATCTTGTGGTGATGCAGCGCCAGGAAGCCGCAACTGGTGACGATGGCCTTGCAGCCGCTGCGCTCCAGCGAGCATGCTGCCTCGACGAAGTCATCGACGATGCCGGCCGCACGTCCGAAGATCACCTTCTCCGGCGAGGCCTGGCTGACCTTGATCATCTTCGTCGCGAACGGAAAGGTCGATGGGTTGCCGATGTCTCCCGGCGAGCGTGGAAACACCGTGTCGAGCATCACGATACCAAGCATCTCTATCCTTTGAATCGTATAAGAAAATCCCCCGGGGAATTCTAACGAATTTGCCGGGGGCGTAGGCACATGCGTCGTGCTTCCAGGGAAGAGGGCGCGGCGCGGCCGGTGTCAGGCCACCGCGTGGGGATCCTTGCCCAGCGCCTTGAACCAGGAGTAGACCGGCGGGCATTCATCGACGATGGATTCGCAGACGATGTCGATGAGCACAGGACCGTCGTGCGCGAAGGCCTGGTCCAGCGCCGTCACCAGTTCATCGCCATTGCTCGCCCGCAGGCCTTTCAGGCCGAAGCCTTCGGCGATCCTGGCCACATCGAGTTGGGTGAAATCGACCGACAGGTACTCGGCATTGTTATGCAGCTTCTGCAACGCCTTGATCCAGCCATAGCAGCCATTGTTGAAATGCAGCAGAACGGCTGGCACTTTCAGGCGGGTCAGGGTTTCGAGCTCGCCGCAGGACATCGAGAAGGAGCCGTCGCCGAACAGGCCGATGGGACGCACATCCGGACGCGCCAGCCAGGCGCCGACCACGGCCGGGATGGCATAGCCCAGGCCGCCGAAGGCGCGCGGAATCACCAGGCGTGAGCCATCGCCAGGCAGGCGCAGGTAACGGGTCATGTGTGGTGTCGGGGTGCCGGCATCGGAGACCATCACCGCCTGCTTGGGAAGACGCTGGTTGAGTTCGTGGACCACCCGCTGCGGCTTGATCGGCAGCGCATCGCTGTGCAATGCCACTTGCGCGTGCTGCCAGAACTGCTTGCGCAGCGCATTGAGCTCGTTGTTCCAAGCGCGTGCCTCGTGCGCTTGCGTCAGGGGCAGCAGGTCCTCCAGCACGGACTTGACGTCACCGGCGATATTCAGGTCGTTGCGGGTGGTATTGCCCAGCACCGTCGGATCGATGTCCACCTGCACACGCTGGCGGGCGTCCTTGCTGGTGGGGAAGGTCCAGCCGATGGTGACGACCGAGCCCATCTTGCAACCGAGATAGACTAGCAGATCGCTTTCCTCGACCGCCTGCGCAGCATGCGGGTGGAAGCCGTTGTCGCCGATGACCCCCAGGGCCAACGGATGGTGGTCGGGTACCGCGCCTTGTCCGGTGATGGTGGTGACCACCACTGCGTTGAGTTTTTCCGACAGTGCCAGCAGTGCCGAGGCTGCATTGGCGTGCATCACCCCCCCGCCGGCGACCAGGACGGGGCGCTTCGCCTCATTGAGCAGCTCGGCCAATTGCCTCGCCAGTGCTGCATTCGGACGTACCGCAAAGGCCGGGAAGTGCCGGCATTCCTCTTCCGCATACATCTCTTCGGCGCCGCTGTGCGATTCGTGCGCCAGGATGTCTTCGGGGAAAGTCATGTGTACCGCGCCCGGCCGGCCCGAGGTGGCCGTGCGGAAGGCGCGCCGCACCGCTTCGGGAATCTTGGCGGTGGTCTTGACCTGGAAGGACAGCTTGGAGACGGGTTCGAACAGCTTGGCATTGTCCAGCTCGGTGATCATGCCGCGCCCCTCACCCTTGAGCGGGATGTCATTGGTCAGCAGGATCACCGGAATCGAGGAACTGTTGGCCTCGGCCATGCCGGGCAGCGAATACATCGCGCCGGCACCACTGGGACATTCGGCCACGCCCGGCTTGCCCGAGTAGCGGGCATAGGCATCGGCCATGTACAGCGCCGAGCGCTCATCACGCGCCATCACATGCCTGATCCTTTGGGATCGGTTGAGCGCCTTGTAGAAGGCGACATTGGTATCGCCAGGAACGCCGAAGATGTATTCAACACCGTAGTCCTCAAGCAACGTCACAAGCACGTCCGCACCGGTCATTTTTTGACTCCATAGAAAAGGGAATAGCAGGGCTTAGTAGCGGGCCAGGGTCAGCCCGTCGATATCGATTTCCGGCTTTCTGCCCGTCACCAGGTCGGCGACCACGCGACCTGAGCCGAGCGACATGGCCCATCCGGTCGAGCCATGGCCCAGGTTCAGGAAGAGATTGCGGTATGGCGTCGGTCCCAGCAGAGGCGGGCCGTCGGGTGTCATCGGACGGTGTCCGACCCAGAACTGCGCACCATCGATGTCACCGGCTTTCGGGAACCAGTCCTTCATCACCTGGCGCAGCGTGTTGACACAGCTCTTGCGCAGGTCGAGCCGGTCATTGCCCAGTTCGGCCGTGCCGGCCACGCGCACGAAGCCGTCCATGCGGGTGATGGCGGTCTTGAGGGATTCATCCATCACGGCGGCGCGCGGCGCGGCGTCCGCATCGCGGATCTTCACGGTGGCCGAATAGCCTTTGATCGGATAGAGCGGCAGTGCGATGCCCAGCGGCGCGAGCAGCCCGACGCTGTCCACGCCGGCGGCCACCACCAGGGCATCGCAGGCCAGCGTCTGCGTGGCCGCAGTCGTAGCGAGCTGCAATGATTGCACCTGGTCACCGGCATGCGTGATTGCCGTCACTTGGGTATCGAAATGGAAGCGCACCCCCAGCGCTTCGCACAGGCCACGCAGCTGCCGTGCGAAGCGGGCGCAGTCGCCCGCTTCGTCGTCGGGCAGATAGAGCCCTGAGGATGGTGTGATCTGCGCGTGTTTCAAGCCGGGTTCGGTCTGCAGGCATTGCTCGGCACTGAGCTGGCGGTACGGAATGCCTGCCTCACGCAGCAGGTCCAGTGCGGGCCTGGCCATCTCTTCGTCGAAGCGGCTGCGCAACAATTGCAGATAGCCCTTGCTCTGCCCGTAGTCGAACGGATGCTGCAGCAGGAAGGCATGCAGGCAATCGCGACTGTAATAGGCGATGCGCTGCATGCGCAGCTTGTTCTGGCGATAGCGCTCGAGATCGCAGTGATGCAGCCAGCGCTTGATCCAGCGCCACTGGCGCAGGCTGAACTGCGGCCGGAAGACGACCGGGGAAGTGGACTTGAGCAGGTACTTCATGATCTTCAACGGCATGCCTGGCGCTGCCCACGGCGTGACATAGCCAGGAGCGATGACCCCGGCATTGCCTGCGCTGGTCTGGCGGGCGACATCACCCTCACGCTCGATCAGCGTGACCTCGACCCCGTGCGTGGCCATCCAGTAGGCAGTGGCCGTGCCGATGATGCCGCCACCAATGACCACGACTTTCATGTCCGATATATCCGCAAAGTGATTGAGGGAGCTTCGGCTTGTCACACCGATGGACATGCAGTCTATTGATCTTTGTAGACAGAAAAAAGGCCAATAACGTCGAAATAATCGACTAGACTGACACAATGAATGATGGTTTCATCATTCTGTATCAAACCGACAGGAGAAGCTTCGTGATCCGCCTTGATTACCTCGATGAAGTCGATCGCCAGATCATTTCCATCCTTCAGATGAATGCCCGTGCATCGGTGGCAGAAATGTCTCGCCAGCTCGATCTGGCCCGCACGACCGTGATCTCCCGGATGGAGAAGCTGGAAAAGAATGGCGTGATCGCCGGCTACACACTCAAGCTGGGCAGTGATGTGCTCGATTCCAGCTTGCAGGCCTACGTCGGCATCACCCTGCAGCCCAAGGCAGGAAAGGATGTCGTGAGGCGCTTCAGCAAGATGCCGGAGGTGCATCAGCTCTGCGCAGTGAGCGGAGAATTCGACTATGTGGCCTGGCTGCGCGTGACGACCCCCGAGCAGCTCGACAAAATCCTGGATGAAATCGGCGAGATGGATGGTGTCATCAAGACCACCACCTCGGTGGTGCTGGCCAGGAAGATCGACCGCGGCGATGCGGCGAGAACCCGGTAATTGCGCCGCCAGGAAATGGCGGCGCAGTGAGGAAAATATATAAAACAATACATAACGTCGAAAATTGCATTCATTATGTTTGCCGGCATCATTCTTTCTGACGATTTGCCAATTTATTCTGTTTGAAAAGGCCCCTAGAATTTCCCCATGTCTTGTTCATCTGGGAGTTCATCATGCGGACGGTTCTATTGGGTTCTGGCCATATCGGCCAAACGATTGCGCGCCTGTTGTCGGAGAGTGGCGATTATGAGGTCACCATCGCCGATCGCGATGCGCAGGCCTTGACGGCGGTATCGCAGCTGAACGTGGAGCGGGCCGTCGTGGATACGTCCAATGCGGCGACGCTGGATGCGATCCTCAAGGGTGCCGACATCGTCATCAATGCCTTGCCGTATCACATGGCGATCAAGGTGGCCACGGCTGCCAGAAACACTGGTACCCACTACTTCGACCTGACCGAGGATGTGCAGGCCACCAAGGCCATCGCTGCCCTGGCGCTGGATGCACCGGTCGCCTTCATGCCGCAGTGCGGCCTGGCGCCTGGATTCATCGGCATCGCCGCGCATCATCTGGCCGGTTCTTTCGACGAAGTGCATGACGTGAAGATGCGCGTCGGTGCACTGCCGCAGTACCCCACCAACGAATTGAAATACAACCTGACCTGGAGTGTCGATGGCTTGGTCAACGAGTATTGCCATCCCTGCGAAGCCCTGCGCGATGGCGAGAAGCTTGCGGTCGCACCGTTGGAGGACATCGAACATTTCTCCCTCGATGGCGTGGAGTACGAAGCCTTCAACACCTCCGGCGGCCTCGGGACCCTGTGTGAAACGCTGGCGGGAAAGATCCGCAATCTGGACTACAAGTCGGTGCGCTATCCCGGCCATCAGTCGCGCATGAAATTCCTGCTCAGTGACCTCGGCCTGAAGCACGATCAGGAATTGCTGAAGAACATCCTGCGCAAGAGCGTACCGACCACCATGCAGGATGTGGTGCTGGTATTCGTCACCGTCAGTGGCATGCGCGGCGACAAGTTCGTCCAGGAAGTGTTCACACGCAAGATCTTCGCCAGCCGCGAAGAAGGGCACTACGAGAGTGCGATCCAGAGCACCACCGCCTCCGGTGTCTGCACGGCGGTGGACCTGTTCCGCACGGGCAGATTGCCGAGGTCGGGTTTCATCAGCCAGGAGGCCATCAGCCTGCCGGACTTCCTCGCCAACCGGTTCGGCAAGGTCTACGCCTGAGACGGGACGGCAGACAGGACGATCGCCCGCCTGTCTGCCGATGCACGCGGCCGCACGCCGCACACCGCATACCGCAATGCTCATCGAGATCATGGACATCCATCAAGCCAGCTGCCATTGCGGACAGGTCCGCTACCGCTTCCGCTCGCAAATCCGTGAGATGGTCGAGTGTAATTGTTCCTATTGCGTGCGCAAGGCCGCCCTGCATCACCGCATCGATGCCGAGCAGTTTGAATTGTTGCAGGGGGCGGCGCTGCTGAGCCAGTACCGTTTCGCTACCATGCAGGCCACGCATTTCTTTTGCAGCGCATGCGGCACCCATACGCATTGCTTCCCGCGTTCCAGTCCGGGGCAGGTCAACGTCAATCTCCGTTGCGTCGAGAATGCAGTGGTGCTGCTGGCCACACTACCGGTGCGACAGTTCGATGGCCGCGCCTGGCAGATTGATCCTGTCGATGCCGGTGCTGCGCCATCCTCTCAGCGCGCCTCCTGAGTGCGCCCGGTGACATTCGTCCTTGCTTCACGACGATCCCATGCAGGCCCTGCGCCAATTGGTGCGCCACTGCGCGAAGAGCGTGCAGTCATGGGCGAATTCAGCGCAGGGATTGCCCAATGAGGCGGCCGGGATCGGGTTTTTCATTGGCACGGAAATAGCTTCATGGGTAGGGCATTTTCAAGAGTTGTTTCACTGGTTTCCAAACGATGAAAGGCTGGGAAAATGGCGAAAAATCTTGCCGCTTCAAACTCTATGATCGCCCCAATGAAATGTAGAACCCATTTCATCCATAAGCGTGAGATGCGTTCTCGTGTCATCCATCTGTTTTCGTCGGTTTCTTCGTTCTTTTTGTCAGGCTTCGCTGATAAGCTACTGGCACAACAGAACCGTGACATTCAACGGCAGCGACCGACAACCGGTCATTAATACAGGAGACAGCAATGAGCTTTACCCGCAGACATTTCATTGAATCGGCGCTGGCAGGGAGCGCCATGCTGGCCTTGCCGCAAGCCTTCGCGCAGGACATCGAGCCGACCATGGCCAGGATCAAGCGCACCGGAAAGATCCGTCTGGGTGCGATCAACGGCGCCATTCCCTATTTCAACAAGGACCTTGTGACCCAGGAGTGGAAAGGCTTCTGTGCCGACTTCGGGCGTGACCTCGCCAAATACCTGAAGGCCGAAGTCGAATGGGTCGAGACTACCTGGGGCAATGCCGTGCTGGACGTGCAGACCAACAAGATCGATGCACAGCTGGCGATGGCACCCACGCCGCAGCGCCGCGAAGTGGTCGATTTCAGCAATCCGCTCTACAACAACATCAATACCGTGGTGGCCCGCAAGGGACTGGAGTTCAAGACCTGGGAAGAACTCAACAAGCCCGAGATCAAGATAGCGGTCGACGTGGGTTCCTCGCATGACCAGCTGGTCACGCGCATCCTGCCCAAGGCCACCATCCTGCGCTTCGAGACCTCGGCCGCGGCGACCATGGCGCTGCAATCGGGCCGCGCGGATTGCCAGGTGCTGGTGGTGCTGCTGTCGACCTCGCTGCTGGTGAAGTTGCCCAATATCGGTCATATCGTCTTCCCCACTCCCGACGAAACGGCGCCGACCAACATCGGTATCCGCAAGCAGGCCGACCAGAGCTTCGTGACCGCCGTCAACGGCTGGCTCGACGAAGCGCGCAAGGCCGACCGCATCCGCGAGATCATCGTCTCCAACATGCAGACGCTGGCCAAGGTACCGGCGACCTCGTTCCCGCCGCAGCTCAAATTCTGAGGAGCCTGGCATGTACAGCTGGGATTTCGGGACGCTCTGGCAGTACCGCGGGATCATCGTCTCCGGTGTCATCACCACGATACTGTTCACCATCGTGGTCGTCATCACCGGGATGCTGGTGGGCGTGATCGCCGGCCTGGGGCGGGTGTCTTCCAACCGCTATCTGTCCGGCACCTTGCGGGCCTATGTCGAGCTGTTTCGCTGCACGCCGGTGCTGGTGCAGCTGATCTGGTTCTACTATGCGTTGCCGGTCCTGCTGGGGATCGAGCTCTCGCCCTGGATGGCCGCCGCGCTGGCACTGACGCTCTATGGCGGTGCCTTCTATTCCGAGATCGTGCGCGGCGGCATCGTGTCGATCGATGCGGGGCAGACCGAAGCCGGGCAGGCGATCGGCATGACGCGGTGGCAGGTGATGCGACGGCTGGTTCTGCCGCAGGCCTTTCGACGCATGACGCCGCCACTGGTGAGCCAGTCCATCATGCAATTGAAGAACACCTCGTTGCTGTCGGTACTGGCCGTGCCGGACCTGGTCTATCAGGGGCAGCTCATCGCTCACGATACCTACCGCCCGCTGGAGATCTATACCCTGGTTGCGGTCCTCTATTTCATCATCCTCTTCCCGGCGACGGTATTGGCCAAGCGCCTTGAAGTCCATCAGCTTAAAGCGTAAGGGTGTGGCATGAGCAAGCCGATCATGATTTCTGTGCGTGGATTGAAGAAGAGCTTTGGGGACAACATCGTTCTCAAGGACATCAATCTCGAGATACAAAAAGGCGAGGTGGTGGCGCTCATCGGCCCTTCGGGGTCGGGAAAGTCGACACTGCTGCGCTGTCTCAACCTGCTGGCAACACCCAACAGCGGGGTCATTCGGATAGGGCAGGGCTGCTTCGATTTCGACAAGACAGTTCCTGAAAAACTGAGTGACCGCGCGATGGCGACATTCCGTTCCCAGACCGGGATGGTGTTTCAGCATTTCAATCTGTTTCCCCACATGACGGTGGCCGGCAACGTCATGGAGGGACTGGTCACGGTGCTCAAACGGCCCAAGGCGTATGCGCGTGAGCAGGCGATGAAGCTGCTCACGCAGGTGGGATTGGCCGACAAGTCAGAGATGTATCCGGAGAAGCTGTCGGGTGGCCAGAAGCAGCGCGTGGCCATCGCGCGGGCATTGGCGATGGATCCGGAGGTGATGCTGTTTGATGAAGCGACCTCGGCGCTTGATCCGGAACTGGTCGGCGAGGTGCTCAATGTGATCAAGCAGCTTGCCGAGCGTGGCATGACGATGATTCTGGTGACGCATGAAATCGCCTTTGCCCGCGAGGTCGCCGACAAGGTGATCTTCATGCGTGATGGCGTGGTCGTGGAGTGTGGACCGCCGTCGCAGGTAATCGACGCGCCCACGCATGCGGCGACACGGGCTTTCCTGGCCAGGGTACACAAGATCGCCGCGTGACTTGACTCTACTTGACTTGCTAGCACGAGGTTCTGGCAAGCACACGGGAAGCGATTGTCGATCAAGTGTGCGACTTACCCATCAGAGCCTCTTGCTTCACCTCCACCACGACTTTCCCTTTGGCCCGTCCTGTTTCCAGATAGGCCAGGCCGACTTTGGCATTCTCGAATGAGAATTTCTTATCGATCACCGGGCGAATTTTTCCGCTTTCCAGGAGCTTTCCAATGGCGGAGAGCTGCTCACCATCGGGGCGCACAAACAAGAACGAATACCATGCGTCCTGTCTACTGGCCAGCTTGATGATCTTCCGGCTCAACAGGCCAAAGACCACTCTCATCATGACGTTCATGCCTCTACCGCGTGCAAAGGCGGCGTCCGGCGGACCGATCAATGACACCACCTTGCTTTGTGGTTTCAGGATACGCAACGCTTTCTCAAGAGCGTTACCTCTAACGGTCCCGATGACCGCCTCGTAGCCTTGCAATACCTCTTCGAATTCTTGTTTCCTGTAGTCCACCACATCGTCGGCACCGAGTTCACGCACCCACTCCACATTGCTCGTGCTGGTGGTTGTCCCGACAAATGCGCCGAGCTGCTTTGCAAGCTGAATTGCGAAGGTGCCGATGCCACCGGAGCCGGCCGGGATGAATACCTTCTGTCCCGGCTTAACCTGCGCACGCTCGGTCAGTGCCTGCCATGAGGTCAAGCCGACCATGGGAATGGATGCGGCCTCCGCGAAGCTCAAGTTCCGGGGTTTGGCCGCAGCCACATATTCGGGTACAGCGGCGTATTCGGCCAGGCTTCCATTGCCCAGATCGAAGAGGCTGGCGTAAACAGCGTCACCGACCTTGAATTTGCTTACCTGACTTCCCACTTCCACCACCACACCCGCCAGATCGCTGCACAGCGTGACTGGTAACTGGAATTTCAAAATCGGTTTGAAGCTACCTTTGGGAATCATATAGTCGATCGGATTCAATCCGACCGCATGAATCTCAACCAGGATTTCATCAGGCTTGATAGCGGGCTTTGGAATGTCGGCAAAGACGACATGTTCCAGGCTGCCATAGCGTTTCAAGATCAGCGCTTTCATTGTTTCCCTTTTTTCTTCAAGACGCGTTGGCGCCTCATTCACTTAACCCATTTTTCTACTGCGATGAACAGCCATCCGTTCCCACATCTCAGCGTCCATCGCAGATATCGAACACGACTTGCTGACGAGATCTTTACCGCTCTTCCTCGCGCAGGGTCGGATAGTCGATGTAGCCTTGCTCACCTGGCGTATAGAAGGTCTCCGGCTTGGGCGAGTTCAGTGCGGCATCGCGACGCAGTCGCTCAAGCAAGTCCGGGTTGGCCAAATAGGCACGGCCCATTGCGATCAGGTCAGCGCTACCTTCCGAAAGGACTTGTTCGGCGCTAGCCTTGTCGAATCCCCCGGCGAGAATGAGAGGGCCGGCAAAGGCCTCACTCAGTTTGGTTTTCAGTTTCGCCGGGACCAGTGGCGCGCCCATGGCCGAGTGGTCAAGCAAATGCACATACATCAGACCCAGCGAGGAGAGTTGCTGAACTAGCGCGACATATTGCTCGTCGATCCCGGGGAACTCACCGGTCGCGTTGAATACGCCATAAGGCGAAAGACGGATGCCTACGCGGGCGGCACCAATGTCACGGATGACAGCACGCGCCACCTCCAGAACGAGGCGATTGCGGCCTTCGGCTGAACCGCCATAGGCATCGGTGCGCTGGTTAACGTTGGCGTTGAGGAATTGCTCAAGGAGATAACCGTTTGCTGCATGCAATTCCACACCGTCGAATCCTGCATCCATGGCCAGTCGGGCGGCACTCGCATATTCGGCCACAGTCTGCGCAATATCGTCTGCATTCATCGCACGCGGCGATGGATGCGGCTGATTGCCCTGACCGTCAGTCCAGATTTCCCCCGGCGCGCTCACTGCCGTCGGCCCTATTACTTCCGCGCCGGAAGGCAGATTATCTGGGTGAGAGATGCGCCCGGTATGCATCAGCTGGACCACGATCTTTCCGCCGCGAGCGTGAACCGCCTCGGTGACCAGCTTCCAGCCGGCTACGTGTGCTGCGTTGAAGAGACCGGGAATACGTGCGTAACCGAGGCCATTGGGCGATGGCGAAGTGCCTTCGGTGATGATCAGGCCCGCAGTAGCGCGCTGACCATAGTAGGTTGCCATCAGGGCATTGGGTATATTCCCGAGCGCGCGGTTACGTGTCAGCGGTGACATGACCAGGCGGTTGCGCAAGTGGAGGTCGCCGAGGTCAAAGGGAGTCAATAACATGGAGGTATTCCTTCAGATGATTTTTGAGTAAGTCTTAGGCCAGATGAGGAGCAACTTTACTGGTCTGGCTAGCGGCAAACACTGCCGCGCGGGCGGCCTCAAGCTGGCTGATCAGTGCGGTGTCGGCCACCGACGGCCACGTCACTTTCTCGCCTTGGTCAAGCGCAGACAAGGCAGCATCGACGAGATCATCGGTGCGCATGACCGTTTCCGGAGAAAGTGCCGATAGAGGAACGCCTGAGTTATCCCATATCTCGGTGGCGGTCGACGCCGGCAACACCACTTGTACCTTGACGTTGGAGTCGGCCAATTCCTCCTGCAGGCCTTGGCTGAATGCCAGGACGAATGCCTTTGTGCCGCTGTAGACCGAACTGATCGCCAGAGATCTGGCCGCCAGGACCGAAGCGATATTGATGATCAGACCCTCGTGGCGGGCGACCAGGCCTGGCAAGATTGCCTGGCTCAGACGAGTCAATGCCGAGATGTTGAGGGCGATCTGCTCGGCCGCATCGGTGGCTGACCCGTTGGTGAACGGTGCCAGACGGGCGATACCCGCATTGTTGACCAGTACGCTCACGGCCGGTGAGGTCCGCAAGAACTGCTCGACAGAGCTCACGCCGGCGTCGGTGGCAAGGTCAGCCAGCAGCGGTGTCACCTCGACGCCATGCGCGCTCTTGATGTCTGCCGCGATTTTCTGCAGACGATCTGCACGGCGGGCTACCAGTACGATATCGTAGCCTCGCTTGGCAAGGCGGTCTGCATAGACGGCGCCAATACCGGACGATGCTCCGGTAACAACTGCGATTTTTCCTTGGTTGGATGTCATGATGCGTTCCTTGTTGAGTTTGATGTAATGTCAGCGGGTGACTGGATCAGGCTTCGATCCTGGGCAATAGCACGACCTTGCCGGTCGTTCTACGCTCTTCGATGACGCGATGCGCTTGGGCTGCCTTCGACAAAGGCAGTCATGTTCCTGCTTGCAGGGCAAGCTTTCCCTCCATGACGAAGCCGATGATTGTTGATTTGCTGTTCAGGCTGATGGCGTCAATCATTTATATGATGATCGTAATATATTTGGGCAAAAAAAATCGACAACAGCTACGTGGACGATTTTGTCAGGTGTTGCTTTGTCGCCGCGCACATTGCTTCAGAAAGCTTGGGATCATTTACCGCACGTGCCAGCACCGTGGTGCCGATCAAGGTGCATAAGGTCGTCATCGCCCGCAGATGAGCACTTTCCTGGCCCCAGTCGGGAAACTGACGGGCGAACAGGTCGATCATTTCCTTGACATGAGCGGTTGCCACCTGGCGGACTTCGGCCGTCTGACGCGGCATCTCGGAGCCCAATGCCGAAACGGGGCATCCTGTTTCAATCGACGCAATGTGCTCAGGAGATAGGTAAGCGTCAATCATGGCAGCAAGAGCCTCTCCAGGAGGCGCCTGAGCTGCAACGCGGGCGGCTAGCGCGGCAGAATCCGCACACGCCTTCGCTTCAGCTTCTACCAGCAGCACATCGCGGGAGTCGAAGTGCGCATAGAATCCACCGTGGGTCAGGCCCGCTTCTTTCATGATGTCGGCAACGCCGGTACCTTCGTAGCCGCTACGTCGGATGACGCGCGCAGCCACATCCACGATCCGCTTGTGGGTTTCTTCTTTCCGGGCTGACGAAGGTTGCTTTCTGTTTTTGTGCATGACGATCATCATACACTACGTATTTTTTTCTTGCCTGGCTAGTCGTGCCGGAGTGTGTTGTCTACAACATTCCAAGATGGGCGCGCGAGCGAAGAAGAACATCACTGCCTGGGGATGCGGCGTAGAACTTGTTTAAGTGGCCTAAAGAAACCTTTGCAAGCGGCATGATCATTGATGTTCTAAAGCAAAAGCCACCCGGTCAAGTTTCTGTGCAAATCAATAATGTGTGGTGCATGTAGTGCATGTACTGTCGTCCTTGGGTAAATCATTGCCTTCGTAGTTCACCGAGGGAGTGCATATGCACTCCCTGCAGTGGTCAAACTTACAGATTCTTGGTGAAGAACGTCGTCATTGCATCGAAAGGAATCTTGTCCATCCGGTCGTACAGATCAACGTGGCTGGCATCCTTGACGATCAGGAGTTCTTTCGGTTGTGCTGCGGCCGCATACGCAGTTTCGGAGAAATAGCGCGAGTGGGCCTTTTCGCCGTGTACAAACAGAATGGGCCGCGGCGAGATCTCCTTGATGTAGGTCAGGATGGGCATGTTCATGAACGACTGCGGCGTGGTGACTGACCAGGAGTTTCCAGAATTGACGGCCCGAGCATGGTAGCCGCGCGGTGTCATGTAGTAGTTTGCATAATCGAGCAGGAACTGTGCTTCGCCACCTTTCAACTGGTTGTAGGAGGGTTGATAGGCTGGCTTGCCGCTGGCGGCGTCGTCCCAGCGCTGCCGGCTCATCTGCTCCAGCGCCTGGGTACGCTGCTCAAGCGTCACACTGTCGTTGTATCCCTTGGACATGACGCGGCTCATGTCGTACATGGTGCTGGCGACAACGGCCTTGACGCGCTTGTCGACCGCGACCGCGTTCAATGCCATGCCACCCATGCCACAGACGCCGATCACTCCGATATGCTCGCGATCAACATAAGGCTGCAATCCGATGAAGTCCACTGCGGCCATGAAGTCTTCGGTATTGATATCGGGCGAGGCGATGTTGCGTGGTTCGCCTCCGCTTTCCCCGGTGTAGGAGGCATCGAATGCCAAGGTGGCAAAGCCGCGCTCGGCCATCGTCTGTGCATACAGTCCGGAAGCCTGCTCCTTGACTGCACCGAAGGGACCGCCAACGACAATGGCGGACAGCCGCTTGCTGCCTCGGTTCTTGGGAAGATACACATCGGCTGCAAGGGTAATGCCGTAGCGATTCTTGAAAGTGACTTTCTGGTGATCGACCTTGGCACTTTTGGGGAAAGTCTTGTCCCAATTCTGGACCAGTTTTCCGGCGGTGCCGGTGGTACCCGTCGGGGTCTGGGCCGTGGCTGTTTCGGTCCCCATCATGGCGACCGCACCGGACAGCAGTGCAAGCTTGAGGAAGCTTTTGCGAGAGAGATTTGAGCTCATGACACTATACCTTTCAGTTCTGGTTGGAGGACGCCCGCCTCAAAGGGCAAGCTGGAGAATGTCGGTGACTACATGCGACGGATAGGCCTCGGCGATGCCGAAGGCCTGAACATTGATGTGGACGTTCGCAACGATGGCCGGCAGATCCGATGCTGAAATGCCAAGCTGGCCAAGCCGCGTGGGAGTGCCGATGTCGTCAAACCACTTTTCCAGGGCGGCAATGCCGTCCTCGGCCGATTCCAGCCCGAAGACCTGCTTGGAAAAGCGCTCGAACTGGGGCTTGTTCTGGTCCTGGTACCACCTCATCCAGGCCGGCATGACCACCGACAGCCCCGCCCCGTGCGGTACGTTGAACAGTGCCGACAAGGCGTGTTCGATCGCATGATTGGGGTAGCTGAATCCCGCACTGCCGGAGAAGGTCAGGCCGTTCTGCGCCAGCGTCGCCGCCCACGCGAACTCACCACGGGCGGAGTCGTCGGCAGGGTTGGCCAGCAGTGCCTGGGTGGTGTCGATGACGGTGACGATGAGCGACTCGACCAGGCGTGATTGCAGCTTCGGTTGAACCTTGGCGGTGAAGTACACCTCGATCAGGTGGGAAATGATGTCGGCCGCCGAATACACCAGATAGTCGCGTGAAACGCCAGCCATGAGTGCGGGGCTGAGGATGGATACCTTGGGGCGAGTGAGATCACTGCCGATGGACAGCTTTTCCCGGGTGGCTTCGTTGGTGACCACGCCGTAGGCATTCATTTCGCTGCCGGTGGCGGCGATCGTCAGGATGGCAAACAGCGGAAGCGCCGCTTCCAGCTTGCCCTTGCCCACGAACAGATCCCATACATCGCCGGTATAGCATGCCCCGGCTGCGATGGCCTTGACGCTATCGAGCACGGAACCGCCACCGACGCTGAGTATGGCGTCGACGCCATGTGCGCGGGCCAGCTCAATGCCCTCGCGTACTTTCCAGAGGACCGGGTTGCTGACGATGCCGCCCAATTCCACGAAGGCGATCTGTTGCGCGCCCATACTCTGGCTGACGACATCAAACAGTCCTTCACGTTTGATACGTTCGCTGCCGTAGCAGAGCAGCACTTTTTTTACGCCATGGCGGGCGAGATGCTCGCCGATGGTGGCTTCCTTTCCGGGGCCGAACTCGATGCGGGTGGGGTTGTAGTAGCTGAATGATTCCATGTCTTTTTCCTTTTCTGAATGGGTGGTTGCGGGTGGGCCGGATCGGCGCGCCGTCTGGATCAAGTGTGTTGGGCAGTTGTCGACGTCAGCGCTTGTCCGCCGTCAGTACATGCGCGTAGATCGTGTCTGTTGCTCTCGCCGCTTTGCTTGCCGAGCGGCGGGCGAGGTAGGCCAGAACGGCAGTGACAAGCAACAGCAGCGCACTGGTTTCGAAGGTGGCGCGATAGCCCGCGTGGTCGAAGATGAAGCCTCCGACAGTCCCTCCCAAGGCAATGGCAAGCTGGCAAATGGCGACGAAGAGACCGCCACCAGCCTCGATGTCATCGGGGACCGTCCGGGCGATCCAGGTGAACCAGGCCACCGGTGTCGCCGTAGCGATCAGGCCCCACAGCGTCAGCAGCGTGGCCGTCATGAGGCTTGCTTCGCCGTAGACCACCAGAGCCATTGCGATGATGGCCATCATGACGGGAACAATGATGAGGGTCTGGTACAGGCCCTTACCCTTGAGGAAAGCGCCGATCAGGAAGGTACCCGCGAGGCCGCCGACGCCGATCAACAACAAGACGAAGGACACCATCGAGACCTCCAGACCGGTCACTGTTTCCAGAAACGGTCGCAGGTAGGTGAACAGCATGAACTGCCCCATGAAGAAGCCGGCGACAGCCATCATTCCCAGAGCGATGGGAGGCTTTTTGAGCAGTAGCAACACATTGCCAGACCCCGCTGTTTCGCCACGGGCGGCTAATCTGGGCATGCTCAGCATCAGCCATGCCAGCGCCATGACGGCCACGGGAACCACCGTGAAGAAGGCCCAGCGCCAGCCGACGAAGCCCCCCAGGTAGCTGCCAGCGGGGGCGGCGATGACGGTCGCCAGCGCATTGCCGCCGTTGACCAGCGCCAGTGCGCGCGGGACACGATGCGGCGGTACCAGGCGAATGGCCGTCGCGGTCGTGAGGGACCAGAATCCACCGATGGCGACCCCGATCAGGGCGCGGCCGAGCATGAACATTTCTACGCCGGTAGCAAAGGCGACGATGGCGCCGGACGCCACCATGACCATGATCATCGAGAGCATCAGCTGTTTGCGCTCCACCCTGGCCGCGACCGGTGCAATCAGCAAGGCCGTGATGAGGGCGAACAGTCCAGAGACTGAAATGCCCATGCCGGCCTGGCCCTCGGTGATATGCAGGTCAGCCGCAACAGGCGTGAGCAGGCTCACTGGCATGAATTCGGACGCTACCAGCGTGAAGGCGGCCAGAGACATGGCCATGACTGCGCCCCATGCGTTGCGCACTTCGTCTGGAACGACTTGCTGAGAATGATTGGGTAACACGCGGATCTGTCCTTGATGATGGTTTGCCAAGGTCGACCATGGCCAGCGATGGCTCGGCTAGCGGATGCGTTGGAAGACCTGTGGGTATGGATGTACATTCTGCGTGGGAGGCAGCCTGTTTCATTAGAGTATTCCGCTGGTTTACTTGCCTGATCCGATGAATCGCGGCTCGTTCTGTAGAGTTTTCGGGTCAGCCGGTCTACAGTGCGTGCTTGAGGAGAACTTAAGATGAATGCCGAGCAACATCCCGACAGGCCAACGGTCGACCATCGACTTAGCCTGATTTGCGACATCGGGCGTCGCACTCCGGAGACGGGTGACTTTCCTACGGGAATTGCCGGCCTGGACCTGTTTCGTCGCAATGAGCCCGCTGCGCCGGTGAATTGCATGGTGCCTCCCAGCATCGTGCTGGTCGTGGACGGCGCCAAGAAGATGTGGATTGGGGGGGAGGGCTACGGCTATGACGGATCACGCTTTCTGGTGACCTCTCTGGACCTTCCGGCAAACTCGGAGGTGACCGAAGCCAGTCACAGCCGCCCTTGCCTGGGCCTGGCGTTTCAGCTCGACCAGAGGACCCTGGCCGAATTGATCGCACAGGGTGGCCTGCCTCCGCGCAAGGAGCGGCAGGCCGCAACAGGTGTCGGTATCGGGACGGTGACCGAGGCCATACTGGCGCCGTTCAGTCGCCTGGTTGCCCTGCTTGACGAACCCGAGGCGATCCCGGTGATTGCACCGATGATTCAACGCGAGATTCACTATCGACTGTTGATGAGTGACCAATCCGCCAGGTTGCGTCAGGTGGCCGCGGTGGATAGTCACGGCCACAGAATTGGAAAGGCGATTGATTGGCTCAAGGAGAACTTCGCATCCGCACTGAAGATTGATGAACTGGCGAGCCGGGTGCAGATGAGTGCGCCTTCCTTTCACCAGCACTTCAGGCAACTGACGGGAATGAGTCCGTTGCAATATCAGAAGTGGCTGCGCCTGAACGAAGCCAAACGTCTGATGCTCAACGAGCATCGGGATGTTTCGACTGCCGCTTTCGAAGTGGGTTACGAAAGTCCGTCGCAGTTCAGCCGTGAATACAGTCGCATGTTCGGCATGGCGCCGAAGCGAGATATCACCGCGTTGCGGGAGAGCGCCTCTGCATGAGTACCGCAGCCCTTTCTGCGCAGGGAACTCAGCAGCAAGTGTCAGCAGCGCTATTCCCTTTCTCGGGTAGCCAATGGATGTTCTCGAGATTTTCCAGGGAAGAGCGCGATAGCTGATAGTGGTGTTGTTGAAGGGTATTTTTTCGAACTTCAGTGAACTTCGGTAAAATCGCTGCCGATTCAATGGAGCGAATGATGCCAAGGAAACCTGCCAAACAATCTGTTGCCGACGTTGACGCCGCCCCCGGTGGCGCTGCAGCGGTTGACCGCGCACTGTCCATCCTGTCGGTATTCGGTGTCGGGGCGGAAACCTTGAGCCTGGTGCAGATTGCCGAGGCGACGGGCCTGTACAAGAGTACGGTGTTGCGGCTGATCGCCTCCCTGGAGCACGGCCGTTTCATCCAGAAACTCGATGACGGCAGATATTCCCTGGGCGTTGAGGTGGCGCGCCTTTATTCGGCCTACTCGCATTCGTTTGCGCTCTCCGAAGTCGTCATGCCCGCCATGACCCGGCTGGTGGAGGTCACCCGCGAAAGTGCCTCCTTCCACGTTCGCCAGGGTGACCAGCGCCTGTGCCTCTATCGTGTCGATTCTCCCCAACCTATCCGTGACCATATCCGAGCCGGCACCCTCTTGCCCCTGAATCGCGGAAGCGGCGGGCGAGTGCTGCTGGCATTCGAAGGCGAACAAGGCGAGATCTATGAGCAGATTCGCAAGGAGAAGCAGATGTCGTCGAATGGAGACCGTCAAGAAGGCGTCTCTGGTATTTCCTCTCCGGTCTTTGATGCTACCGGGAGACTGGTCGGTGCAATCACGTTGACCATGCCTTCAACGCGATTCAAGGATTCCCACAAGGAGGCTGTGATGGCAGCCGCCAAGGAAATGACCCAAGGTCTGGGCGGTCCCGCGCACCTTTACGCCAACTAGCCTTTCGATCCGCATTCGCAGTAACCGGGTCATCGACCACTGTCGACGACCCTGGGCTGACGTTTTGACGCCACACCTCAAAAGGCCGATTCCCGGCCTTTTTCTATTGCGCCGCCACGGGCGCAATACCCCTCAAAACCTCCCTCATTGCTCAGGTCCGATCGCGTCAGATTGCGTCGTGAATTGCTGCGTCGCAGCGTAACGTCATCTCCGAAACTCGTTGACATTGAATTTGACGACTTCCATAATCTTCTTAAAACAGAACGACGTTCTGTAAGATAGAACATGGAGGGATGATGAAAAATATCTTGGTGAGCGAAGTGGGTCCACGCGACGGCCTTCAAGCCTTGTCGCGGGTAATGCCTACCGAAGCGAAATTGAAGTGGATTGCAGCCTTGGCCGCGGCCGGCTTGAAGGAAATCGAAGTCGGCTCGTTTGTGCCACCGAAGCTGTTACCTCAAATGGCTGACATCGCTGCAGTGGTCGCTTACGCCAAAACCATTTCTGGCCTGCACGTAACGGCACTGGTTCCGAATCTGAAAGGGGCCGAGAAGGCCTTCGAGAGCGGTATTCACAAGATCACGCTCCCCGTCTCCGTGAGCGAGCCTCACTCCCTGTCCAACATCCGCAAGACCCACGAGCAGGTCATTGCAGAAGTGCGCGAGGTGATGGCGCTGCGCAATGCCAAGTACCCCGACATACAGGTCGAGGCCGGCTTGTCGACGGCGTTCGGTTGCACGATCCAGGGTGTCGTCCCCGAGGATGACGTGATTCGCTTCGCCGACATCATGGCCGAGCTTGGCGTTGATGAGATCGGCCTCTCCGACACCTCCGGCTATGCCAACCCGGCACAGGTGCGGCGCCTGTTCCCACGCTTGCAACGCGCCGTTGGCGCACGTGCGGGGGGCGCGCACTTCCACAACACGCTGGGCCTGGGCCTGGCGAATGTGGTGGCGGCGCTCGAGGTGGGCGTGAGCACCTTCGATGCCAGCCAGGGCGGCATCGGTGGATGTCCCTATGCGCCAGGAGCAACGGGGAACATCGTGACCGAGGACCTGGTTTTCCTGCTGGAGTCGATGGGTATCAACACCGGCATCGACATCGAGAAACTGGTGGCGGCACGGGCGGTGCTGCTGGGCGGCCTGCCGGGCGAGGCGCTCTATGGATTCGTTTCGAATGTCGGGCTTCCCAAGGGTTTTGAATACGGAGTCACACACGCATGAGCAACGATCAGCAAGCGAGCCTGCCGCTGCAGGGTATCCGGGTCATCGAGTTCGTCCACATGGTCATGGGGCCGACATGCGGCCTCGTTCTGGCGGACCTTGGCGCCGAGGTCATCAAAGTCGAGCCCGAGACGGGGGACAACACACGGCGATTGATGGGTTCCGGGGCAGGGTATTGGGTCACCTACAACCGCAACAAGAAGAGTGTCGCGGTCGACCTGAAGTCCGAATCCGGAATGGCATTCGTGAAAGAGCTGATTGCCTCCGCGGACGTCGTTACCGAAAACTTCCGCCATGGCGCGATGGAGAAGATCGGGCTGGACTACGAATCGCTGAAAGTCATCAAACCAGACCTGATCTATTGCTCGATGAAAGGCTTCTTGCCGGGGCCTTACGAGAAGCGTGCGGCACTGGATGAAGTTGTCCAGATGATGTCGGGTCTGGCTTACATGACGGGTCCGGAAGGTCGGCCCTTGCGTGCGGGTGCTTCCGTCAATGACGTCATGGGCGGGATGTTTGCTGCCATCGGCATCCTGTCGGCTGTCATTGAGCGTACTCGTACAGGCAAAGGGCAGCTGATCCGTTCGGGGCTCTATGAAAACTCCGCCTTCCTGGTCGGCCAGCATATGGCGCAAGAACGCATCACCGGCAAACCTGTGGCGCCCATGCCCAGTCGGGTGTCCGCCTGGGCTGTCTATGACGTCTTCAGTGCCAGGGACGACGAGCAGGTGTTCATCGGGGTTGTCAGCGACACGCAATGGAAGCAGTTCTGCGACGTGTTCGGCCTGGCTGAACTGGCAGCCGACCCATCCCTGGCGCTGAACAACCAGCGCGTCAAGGCAAGGGACCAGTTCATGCCCTATCTGCGCGGGAAGTTCTCGACGTTGAGCAAGCATGAGTTGATGGCACTCTGTGAAGCGGCGGGATTGCCCTACGCGCCGATCAGGCGGCCCGTCGAATTGTTCGACGATGAGCACCTGCTCAAATCGCAAGGGCTGACCGCAGTCACGATCCCAAGCGGAGAAAGGATCTCGATTCCGGCACTTCCCCTGGAAATGAATGGACGTCGTTTCGGCACGCGAATCGATGTGCCCGCCATCGGGAGTCACTCCGAGGAGCTGGCCAAAGAAGCCGGCCTGACCTACCCAAAGAATCCTGAATTGAGCGTGGCCCGATAGGCCAGGACGCTCGACTTTCACAAGACCCAATGATGACAAGAATGGAGACAGTTCATGGAAAGCATACGCAAGGAAAACGCCGTCGAGTTGCGTGAGGTCGCCGTCAGGTTCGGCGACTTCACTGCCGTCAAGGAGGTCAATCTCGACGTCGCCGATGGCGAGTTCGTGGCCGTGGTGGGGCCGACCGGTTGCGGTAAGTCAACCATCCTGAACCTGGTGACGGGTCTGCTGCCAGCCGCAGCAGGTACTGTCAGCATCTTTGGCAAGAAGCTCTCTGGTCTCAATGACGTGGCGGGCTACATGCTGCAGCAGGAAGCGCTTCTTCCATGGAAGACCGCGCTGGATAACGTGGGCCTGGGCCTGGTCTTTCAAGGCCTGTCTGTCGAGGAGGCGCGCAAGCGCGCAGCACCTTGGCTGGCCAAGGTAGGCCTCAAGGGCTTTGAACATCGTTATATCCACCAGCTCTCCGGCGGTCAGCGCAAGCGTGTCGCGATGGCGCAGACCTTGATCATGTCCCCGAAGATCGTCCTGATGGACGAACCTTTCTCGGCACTCGATGTACACACCCGCCGCCTGATGCATCGCATCCTCCTCAATCTCTGGCAGGAAGACAAGCGTTCCTTGATCTTCATCACTCACGACCTGGAAGAGGCCATCGCCCTGGCTGACCGGGTCGTGGTGATGTCCGCAGGTCCCGGCTCTCGCGTCGTGGGCGAGGTCAGGATCACCCTGCCGCGACCACGCGACGTCAGCGAACTGGCGACCACGAACGAATACCTGAAGCTGTATCGGGAACTGTGGGCTCTGCTGGGTGCAGAAGTTGAGAAGAGCTACGGCAGCCAGGACGTCAAGATCGACAAGGTCGACAAAGTCGACATCAAGGAGACACAACATGCGGCGTAAGACAAAGATCAAGGCGACTCAACTGGTACTGCTCGTTGCCGGACTGTCGTTGTGGGAGTGCGGCTCCCGACTGGGATGGATCGATCCGTTCTTCTTCCCGGCGCCCTCCAGCATCATGGGGCGCCTGGCAGAGTGGTTCTCGTCTTCGGATATCTGGTTCGATCTGGGCGTGACGTTGCTGGAAACCGTTCTTTCCTTCGTGTTCGGCATCACTGGCGGCATTGTCCTGGGCATCTGGCTGGGGCTGGCACCGTTCGCACGCGCCGTGTTGAATCCGTTCATCAAGGTCTTCAACGCGATTCCTCGTGTTCTCCTGGCGCCCATCTACGTGCTGTGGTTCGGTCTGGGACTCACTTCCAAGGTCGCCTTGGGCCTGACGCTGGTGTTTTTCGTCGCGTTCTTCAACACGCTCCAGGGTGTGCGGGAAGTCAATCCTGTCGTTCTGGCCAATGCGCGTCTGCTCAAGGCCAGCAAGGGAGCACTGCTGCGGCACGTCTATCTACCCTCTGCCACCAGCTGGATTCTGTCCAGTCTGCGAGTTTCCGTCGGCCTGGCGGTGCTGGGTGCGGTGGTCGCGGAGTATCTGGGTTCATCGATGGGGCTGGGCCACATGATTGCCCAGGCCGAAGGGGTGATGGATGCAACGGGCGTGTTCTCGGGTCTGGTGTTGTTGTCTGCCTTCGTTGTTGCCCTGGACGCCATCGTCGACCGGATGGAGAAGCGCCTGCTTGTGTGGCGCCCCAACCAAGATCATGAAGAAGCAGAATTGGCGACACGATAAAAAAATCTATTGAGTGAGGAGAACGATATGTTAAAGAACTTCAGGAAACTTCTGGTGCTCGTTTCATCTGTGGTGTTTAGCGTTGCGGCACATGCTGCCGCACCTGAAAAACCGGAAATCAAGATTGCCGTGGGCTCGGCCATCCTGGGCTACTCGCCGGCGCCGCTGGCCAGCACACTGGGCTTCTTCAAGAAAGAAGGCCTGGACGTAACCCTTGAGAACTTCCAGGCCGGCGGTAGCAAGGCCTTGCAGGCGCTCGTGGGCGGGTCGGTGGATCTGGTGGTTGGGTCATACGATCACACCATCCAGATGCAAGCCAAAGGCAAGGAAATCGTGGGTGTATTCCTGCTCAACGAGGTGCCGGGTATCGTCTTCAACGTCCGCGCCGACCTGGCGGACAAGATCAAGTCGGCCAAGGACCTGAAGGGGATGCGCGTTGGCATCACCACCCCGGGTTCATCGACCGACATGATTGCGCGCTATTACGTTTCCCGTGCGGGCTTGACGGACCGTGATGTGAAATTCATCGGAGTGGGCTCAGGTGCGCCTGGCATGGTCGCCTTCGAGGCCAAGAATGTCGATGCGCTGCTGGCCTATGATCCGGTGGTGACACAATTGTCCCGCAAGAAACTGGCTGTCCAGCTCTTCGATGCCCGTACCGTCGAAGGCTCGAAGGCGGCCTTCGGTGGCGCCTATCCGTTCGCCTGCGTGTACGTCACCAAGGCGTTTCTGGAGAAGAATCCAGAAACGGTTCAGCGTGTGGCCAATGCATTCTTGCGCACGGTCCGTTGGATTGACGCCAATACGCCGGCGAAAATCGTAGAAACTCTGCCCAGCAACTTCAAATTGGGGGAAGCTTCTCTCAATGAAGAAATCTGGGCCTCTTCGAAGTCCATGTTCTCCAAGACCGGCCTGTTTTCTGACGAGTCGGTGAAGACACCTCTGTCGGTGCTGAGCCAATATGATCCAGCCGTTGCTGCCGCCAAGGTCGATTTGAAGAAAACGTACACCAATCGTTTTGCAGAAACCGCAGCGCAGCAGGTCAAATAGCCTGTATTCAGCGGGCAGCGCCAGTCGTTGCCCAATCCTTTTTGTTCTTTGTTCGCCGAGTCCGCCATGATGTATCTTGAAAATCCTCCCCGTGTCATTGAAAGTCGCGTCTACACCTCCATGCCAGAGGAGTTTCGCCGACGTGGCACCTCGCCGGCTTGGGCGAAGGCGAACAAAGGCGGACACCCCGTCGATTGCTTCATCGAAGGGCCGTCCTTCGACAAGGAGGGAAACCTTTACATCGTAGACATCCCTTACGGTCGCATTTTTCGCATCTCCCCGGATCTCAAATGGCGCCAGCTAGCCGAGTACGATGGGCAACCGAATGGCTTGAAGTTCCACCCTGACGGGCGCATTCTGATTGCCGACTACGCCAAAGGTCTGCTGGAGTTCAATCCCGGGACGGGTGAGATATCCACGCTCCTCTCCGGGCGCAACGGTGAGTCCTTCAAGGGGATCAACGACCTCAACATCGCCTCCAACGGCGATATCTATTTCACCGACCAGGGGCAAACCGGCCTGCAGGACCAGACCGGCCGCGTCTATCTGCTCAAGGCCAATGGCGATTTGCAGTGTTTGCTCAATACCGGCATCTCGCCCAATGGCCTCACGCTCGATCGCACTGAGTCCGTTCTCTTCGTCGCGATGACACGCGACAACGCGCTCTGGCGCATGCCGCTGACTACCCAAGGGGGGACAGCGAAGGTCGGGCGATTCTGCTCCATGTTCGGTACCAGCGGCCCCGATGGCGTCGCGCTGGATAGCGATGGAAATATCGCGGTCGCGCACACCTCGCTAGGTCAAGTGTTCCTGTTCGCGCCAAACGGGGAGTTGATTGCCCGCGTGCGCTCTGCCGCCGGTCCGACATGCACCAACGTTGCGTATGGAGGCCCTGAGCGAAAGCAGCTATTCATTACTGAATCGTCGACTGGAACGGTGTTGGTCGCCGATATGGCTATTCCGGGATTTCCCCAGCCTCGCGCGTAGGCATTCGTCGCCATCCATCTCAACAATGGGTCCTTCCAGGGAGGGACCCACGCCATCGTCATGCCGTCTCGAGCCAAAGGAGACAAGAATTATGAAAACCGCTGCCATTCCCAAAGCGCAGGCACCTGAACAGGTGGCTGCCGATTTCACTCCAGAAGAAAATGCCGCTTTGCGAAAGGCTGCGTGGCGGCTGATACCGCTGTTGGCGCTGGCTTACTTCTTCAATTACCTGGATCGCACCAGCGTGGGATTTGCTGCGCTGACCATGAACAAGGATTTGGGGCTGACTGCTGCGCAATTCGGTATTGGCGCCGGCATCATGTTTGCCGCCTATTGCCTCTGCGAAGTGCCATCCAACCTGGCGATGTACCGCTTTGGCGCGCGCAAGTGGATTGCCCGCATCATGATTACCTGGGGACTGGCGACGGCCGCCACCGCGTTGTCGGTCGGACCGAACAGCTTCTACGCCTTCCGCCTGTTGCTCGGCGTCGCTGAGGCTGGATTTTTCCCGGGCGTCATTTTCTTCCTGACGCTTTGGTTCCCGGCCAAATATCGGGCGCGCGTGCTCGCCTGGTTCACCGTCTCGACGCCGTTGTCGTCGCTCATTGGTGGCCCGGTTGCCGTCTGGTTGCTGCAATTCGATGGCGTGATGGGATTGACGGGATGGCAGTGGATGTTCATCGTTACCGGATTGCCGGCCTGCCTGTTGGGATTGGTGGTGCTGGCTGTGTTGGCGGACAAGCCGGCCGATGCCAAGTGGCTTACCGAAGCGGAGCGCGATGCACTTCAGGGGCTGCTGGAAAAAGAAGGGGCGACAGCCAAGACCCGGAAGTCCATGAGAGGAGCACTCAAAGACCCTCGGATCTATCTGATGGCACTCATCTCTTTCAGCTTCACCCTGGGTTCTTACGGGATCGGCATCTGGTTGCCGCAAATCCTGAAGACACATGGTGTCAGCATGAGTGCGACGGGATGGGTGTCCGCCATTCCCTACTTCTTTGCGACGATTGGCTTGATTGTGTGGGCTGCACACGTCGATAAAAATGGGCGTGCCATCAAGAACCTGGTGATCGCATGTTTGCTGGCTGCTGCTGCCATGGTCTTCTCGATTTCCTTTGCCAATCTGATTCCCGCGATGGTGGGAATTACATTCGCCTTGGTCGGAACGATTTCTGCGCGCACTATTTTCTACACCATTCCCGGGAAGTTCTTGTCCGGTGAGGCCGCTGCCGGCGGTCTGGCTTTTATCAATTCGATTGGCGCATTGGGAGGCTTTGCCGGGCCCTACCTGGTGGGCTATCTGAAAGACATGACAGGGAGCTTTGCTGCAGGGATGATCGGTATGGCGGTTATCTTGACCATCGCTGCGGGCTTGTCGCTGAGTGTCCGTCTATTGATGAAGGACGACTGAAGTACTTGTTTCTCGCCAGGTAAACAGGCTCAACATATTGGATGTCAAAAAAATAGCCGCCAAGTTTGACGGCTATTTTTTGATTGTCGGATGATAATTAACAATAAAGTCTGTAATTCCGAAAGAGAGAAAGTTCACGCAGGGGCTGATTCGGGAATTTAGAAAAAGAAGAGTCAAAGTCTGTATGGTTTTTCCCATATAGGATGACAAAGTCCCGATTGCTGGCGGCGGGGAGAAGCCGCTATTTCCAATCTCCTTTTTCATCTACAAGAATCTGATTTCCGTGCATGACGAGGAGATGCCCGTCATCCTCCACCTGATAGTAGAAGTCTTTATTTCTGAACTCATAGCCAATAAACTGGCATGGGGTAACTCCGTCCGCGCACCACGAATACAATGTCTTACCATGAAGGTTTATGCGCATTCCAGTCTTTCGGTTAACTCCCCGATAGGACACGTCATCACAGACGACAACCCCTTCCTCGCAATGGACCTGAATCTCTACGACATATGATGGCGTAGTCAGTGTGGCCAGGTAACCTGCGTGCGCCACGCTAGAAACCGCAGCCATCAGCAATGGAATATATCGTTTCATAGTTATTACGGCTCAATAGTTTTTACACAAGAGCAGGTGTCCTCGGGATTGGGACTGCATGTCCGCAACTGGCCGAGGCTGTGTAAAAACAGAGCCTCAGCCTACTTTACTCAGTTCTTGGCCGACTGACCTATTACAGAGGTCTCGATAGCGTTCTCATGCGGGCAC
>QFZN01001002.1_pt1 | contig 94437 bp, 79 predicted proteins | sample 1740101 | NCBI WGS metagenome assembly QFZN01 (sample SAMN09210849, study PRJNA391713) | Ciliate metagenome, whole genome shotgun sequencing project. | isolation source: combination of 50 Heterometopus sp. ciliate cells from an enrichment culture... | host: Heterometopus sp. ...
GCCCCGAGATCGTGGTGGACCCCAACCCCACCGCCACCGTCATCTGGATGCACGGCCTGGGCGCCGATGGCTCGGATTTCGTCCCCATCGTGCGCGAACTGGATTTGTCGGGCTGCCCGCCCATCCGCTTCATCTTCCCCACCGCGCCGACCATGCCGGTGACCATCAATGGCGGCTATGCGATGCGCGCCTGGTACGACATCTTCGCCCCCGACCTGGTGCGCCGCGAGGACGAGCCCGGCCTGCGCGCCTCGCAGGCGTCCATCGAAGCCCTGATCGCCCATGAAAAGGCGCGCGGCATCCCCGCCAGCCGCATCGTACTGGCCGGCTTCTCGCAAGGCTGCGCGATGACCCTGCAGACCGGCCTGCGCCATCATGAGCGCCTGGCCGGCCTGATGTGCCTGTCCGGCTACCTGCCGCTGGCCGCCACCATCGAGGCCGAGCGCCACAGCGCCAACCAGGACACCCCCATCTTCATGGGCCATGGCACGCTGGATCCGGTGGTGGTACTGGACCGCGCCGTCAAGTCGCGCGACCTGCTCAAGCAACTGGGCTACCAGATCCAGTGGCACGACTATCCGATGCAGCACTCGGTCTGCGGCGAGGAAGTGGCCGATATCGGCACCTGGTTGACGCGCGTATTGGCGTAGGAAACTTCCGGCGATGCCGGATGCGGACAATTGTTTGCGTCCCGTCGCCCGTTCGTCCTGAGTGGGCCCGCCAGGGCCGTATCGAAGGCGCACAGGCCAACGCACCTTCGATACGCGGCGATGCCGCTACTCAGGACGAACGGTAGCAGGTCAACACGGCGCTGCATATCACTGTCTTTATTGCCCGCCTTATTGCGCGTACCAATACGACAAGGCCCAAGGCCCTGGACGAATCGATCGTCCAGGGCCTTGGGCCTTTGGCGAGCCGCTTACTTCAGGCGGAACTTCAGCTCTTCACCCGCCTGGCGCATCGCGGTCTGCACCGCCGGCACCTTGGCCAGCACGTTCAACAGGCCGAAGTCATGGATCATGCCGTTGTAACGCACGCTGGTCACGGCTACCCCGGCGGCTTGCAGCTTGCGACCATAAGCCTCGCCTTCATCACGCAGCACGTCGTTTTCGGCAGTCTGGATCAGGGTCGGCGGCAGGCCGGCCAGCTGCGCCGGGGTGGCGTTGAGCGGCGAGGCAGTGATTTCCTGGCGCTTGGCCGCATCGGTGGTGTAGCTGTCCCAGAACCACTTCATCATGTTGGTGGTCAGGAAGTAACCGTTGGCGAACTGCTTGTAGGAACCGGTCTCGAAGTTGGCCGCCGTCACCGGCCACATCAGCACTTCCGAACGCAGCGCCGGGCCGCCGCGGTCCTTGGCCATCAGCGCCACGACTGCGGCCATGTTGCCACCCACGCTGTTGCCGGCCACCGCCAGGCGCTTGCCATCGACATTGATTTCCTTGCCATGCTCGGCCACCCACTTGGTGGCGGCATAGGCCTGGTTGATTGCCACACCATAACCGGCTTCAGGCGACGGCGTGTAGTTCACGAACACGGCCACCGCACCCGAATTGGCCACCAGGTCGCGCACCAGTCGCTCGTGGGTCGGGAAATCACCCAGCACCCAGCCGCCACCGTGGAAGAACATGAAGGCCGGCAGGGTCTTCTTCACACCGGCCGGGCGCACGATGGTCAGCTTGATCTGCTGGCCGTCGGCGGTGATGGTCTTTTCGGAGACATCAGCACGGGGCAGTTCCAGCTTCACGCCAGCCTGCGCGCCCACCAGCACGGCGCGGGCATCCTGCGGCGAGAGTTGCTCGAGGGGCTTGCCACCGCCGGCTTCCAGAGCCTGCAGGAAAGCCTGGGTGGTCGGTTCCACGCCGACGTCACCAGCAGCATAGGCGTTACCGAATACCAGGCCGATGGCGGCGACGGCGGCGAGTTGCTTGAACGATTTCATGATTGTCTTCCTTTAGAAAATGGGTGGATGAACCTGGGTACTGCAACGAGGGGACTACGCAACAAACATCAACAACTAAAATCCTATTAAATAGCAAACTACTTATATGGCGCTATTGGCTCTCGGTATAACTCCGCCGCAAACCCCTGATGAAATGCGACAAGCCGAAGCACCTGACAATCAAATAGCGCACTACTTATTTAATATTAAACAAGCTATTAAATAGCACACTATTTATATAATTAAAAAAAACGAACGCGAATCAGGCCCTGCGTCCCTGCCACCACACTCACTCGCCCGTATTCTTGTGCAGGCGCGCGCGCAGTGCCATCAATTCTTCCTTCATCGCGGTCAGTTCGGCCGCGCTCGACTCGGTGGCCTTGAGCACCTCACGCGGCAATTCCACCGCCTGTTCACGCAGGGCACTGCCCTGTGCGGTCAGCGAGATCACCACCTGGCGCTCGTCGCTGGCAGCGCGTTCCCGGGTCACCAGGCCCTGCGCCTCCATGCGCTTGAGCAGTGGCGTCAGGGTGGCCGAATCCAGTACCAGGCGCGCGCCGATATCGGAGACCGTCAACTGGTCCTGCTCCCACAACACCATCAGCACCAGATACTGCGAATAGGTGATGCCCATGTTGCGCAAGAGCTTGCGATAGAGCTTGCTCATCGACAGCGACGTCGAATACAGCGCGAAGCACAACTGGGCATCCAGTAGCGGGGCCGCCTTGCGCTTGTCCGTTTTCGAAGTCATGCGTCGCAGTTTAGCGAGGCCAAAATTAAATAGCAAGCTATTTAATTAAAAATTCCTGAGCGTAGCGCAGCAGCATCCCGGCACGCCCTCCCCCCCTCCGCCACCTCACTGCTCGCACCATCGAGGCACCCATGCACCATCGCGGCTCCTGAAAACAGCACGAACGATGTGCATCCCGCGGCCATGCTGCAGCGCTTTCCCGGCCAGCGGGAGCCCCACTCCCAGCGGCCGGCGTGGCACGCTTCCTGCATGTCTTCTTTGATGTATACATTGACGTATCCGTCCTTGCCCTCACGAAAAAGCTGGCTTATCCTGCCCCGATGCCGATCAGTCCAGCGTGGCAAGAAACTGGTTGCGATCCGTCCTTCCCGTATCCCCGAAAGGAAACCCGAATGAGCAAGCGCGTCCCCTCCGAGCTGTTGTCCGTCCTGTCCTTTGCCACCCTGTCCGCCCTGGCCACCTGCAGTCTCCCGGTCATGGCGGCCACGCTCAACATCTCGCTGGATGCCGATCCCGGCAAGCTGGACCCGACCCAGTCCTCCATGCTCAACGAGCGCATCGTCTACCAGAGCATCTTCGACAAGCTGGTGGACCTGGATGGCGAGGGCAAGATCATCCCCATGCTGGCCGAGCGCTGGACGGTCTCGGACGACCAGAAGACCTACACGCTCTTTTTGCGTAAGGGCATCAAGTTCCAGGACGGCACGCCCTTCGATGCCAAGGCGGTGGAATTCAACCTGCTGCGCGGCCAGGAAAAGACCTCGCTGCGCCGTAACGAGCTCAAGTACATCAGCAAGATCACCGTGGTGGACGAGCACACCGTCAAGCTCGATTTGTCCACGCCCTTCGCGCCCTTCATGTCCATCCTCACCGACCGTGCCGGCATGATGTCCTCGCCAGCCGCCGTGAAGAAGTACGGCGACGACTACGTCAACCATCCGGTCGGCACCGGTCCCTTCCTCTACAAGGGCCGCCTCAAGGGCGCCACCATCACGCTGGAAAAGAACCCCAACTACTGGCGCGCCGGCCTGCCCAAGGTCGATGAAGTGGTCTACAAGATCATGCCGGACGTCAATGTGGCCTTCAACAACCTGCGCAGCGGCCAGGTCGATATCACCAATCGCTTCCCCTACAAGGAAATCACCCACATCGCCGCCAACGCCAACTACACGGTGCTCAACAAGCCCTCGCTGGGCTTCCGCGGTTTCTACATGAACACCGGCAAGCCGCCCTTCGACAAGAAGGAAGTGCGCGAAGCCGTGGACATCCTGATCGACCGCAATGCCATTGCCAAGGTGGTCTACAACAATGCGGTCGCGCCCGGCCACTCGGCTTTCTCCAAGGCCCAGTTCGCCAACGGTCCCAGCGACCTGCCCCCCAAGGTCGACCTGGCACGCGCCAAGGAACTGCTGAAGGCCGCCGGCAAGGAAGGCGGCTTCAGCTTCAAGCTGACCCTGCCGACCACGCCTGATGAACTGCAGGTGGGCCAGATGATCCAGGGCATGCTGCGCCCGGCCGGCATCACCGTGGCGCTGGAGAAGACCGAGCTGGCGACCCAGATCGAGGCCGGCAAGACCGGCAATTTCGAAGGTCTCTTCGTGGGCTGGAGCGGCCGCTCCGATCCGGACCAGAACATCTATGACTTCGTCACCACCAATGGCTCGCTGAACTACTCACACTTCGGTGCCAAGGAAGTCGACGACCTGCTGCAACAGGCCCGGGTGGAAGGCGACCAGGCCAAGCGCAAAGCCCTCTACGACCAGGCCATGGCGATCCTGGTCAAGGAAGTCCCCTACATCTATACCGTGCATGACAACGTGCTCTTCGGTATCGCCAAGTCGGTCAAGGGCTTCGAGTACGTGCCCGATGGCGTGATCCGCACGGCCACCGTATCCAAGTAAGCCGCACCATGCCCACGCTGTCCAGACTGCCCAAGCCCTCCCGGCTGCTCCAGCGCCTGCTGCTGTCCATCCCCACGCTGATCCTGGTCAGCATGGTGGTGTTTTCCCTGCTGGCGGTGTTGCCGGGCGACCCGGTGGCCGCCATCCTCGGCATGGAATCCACGCCCGAGGCCGCGGCCGCCCTGCGCCTGAAGCTGGGCCTGGATGATCCGCTGCTGGTGCAGTACGGCCGCTGGCTGTGGGCCGTGCTGCATGGCGACCTGGGACGCTCCTTCATCGACAACACCCCGGTGGCCGAGGCGCTGTGGCAGCGCCTGCCGGTGACCATCGAACTGGCCGTCGGCAGCTTCCTGGTGGCGCTGGTGATCGCGGTGCCAGCCGGCATCCTGTCGGCGGCGCGTCCGCGCGGCTGGGCCAATGCCATCGGCACCCTCATCGCGCTGTTCGGCATGTCGGTGCCGCACTTCTGGCTGGGCATGATGTTCATCATCCTCTTCGCCGTGAAGCTGGGCTGGCTGCCGGCCTCCGGCTTCGTACCACTGTCGCAGGACTGGCAGGCCAACCTGATCGCCATGATCATGCCCATGGTCGTGACCGGCCTGCGCGAATCGGCCATCCTCATGCGCATGGTGCGCAGCAGCCTGCTGGAAGTCTTGAACGAAGACTACATCCGCACCGCCTTCTCCAAGGGCCTGCGTGACTGGCAGGTGGTGCTGGGCCATGCGCTGCGCAATGCCTTGATCCCGGTGGTCACGGCCAGCGGCCTGATGGTCTCGGGCATGCTGGGCGGACTGGTGATCACCGAGAGCATCTTCGGCATCCCCGGCATGGGCAAGATGATCGTGGATGCCATCTTCCAGCGCGACTACGTCACCGTGCAGGCCGGCGTGCTGGCCGCCACCGTCATGGTGGTGATCGTCAACCTGTGCGTGGACCTGCTCTACAGCGTGATCGACCCGCGCATTGCCCGCTGACGCCCTGACACTCTTGTTCACACCCACTCCGCCATGAACCCGCCCCCCCACCAAGCCCTGCCCGCCGCCCCGCGCTGGCGCACGCTGCGCCGCTTCTACGGCAACCGGCTGGCGACCGTCGGCGCGCTCATCATCGCGCTGCTGGTCCTGCTGGCCCTGGCCGCGCCTTGGCTGGCCCACTACGATCCCATCTTCGACCAGGACTACGGCAACCTGCTGGCCGGCCCCAGCGCCGAACACTGGCTGGGCACCGACGACCTCGGCCGCGACATCTACACCCGCATGCTCTACGGCTCGCGCATCTCGCTGCAGGCGGCGCTGATCTCGGTGGGGCTGGCCTTTACGCTGGGCGTACCCATCGGCATCGTCAGCGGCTACTACCGGGGCGCGGTCGATGCCATCGTCATGCGCGTGGTCGATGCCCTGCAGGCCTTTCCCTCGCTGATCCTGGCGCTGGCACTGGCAGCCGCCCTCGGTGGCGGTTTCTACAATGCCATGGTGGCGGTGGGCATCGGCTTCACCTCATCCTTCGTGCGGCTGGCGCGCGGCCAGGCCATGACCATCCGCAACCTCGACTACGTGATGGCAGCGCGCTCCATCGGCGCCGGCCACCTGCGCATCATGTGGCGCTACGTGCTGCCCAATTCGCTGGCGCCGCTGGTGATCCAGGCCACCTTTGCCATGGGCACCGCCATCATCGCCGAGGCCGGCCTGTCCTACCTGGGCCTGGGTGCCAAACCCGAAGACCCGAGCTGGGGCTCCATGCTGCACATCGCCCAGGGCTACCTGAACACCACACCGATGCTGGCGTTTTGGCCAGGGGTGGCGATCTTCCTGGTGGTGCTGGGCTTCAACCTGCTGGGCGACGGCATCCGCGAAGTCTTCGATCCCAAACTGAGCCGCTGATTGAGCGGCCAAGGAATAGCCCATGTTGGATATCGAAAACCTGAAAGTCGAATTCCTCAGCCACGGCCGCCGTATCGCACCGGTCGATGGCGTCTCGTTCTCGCTAAGCCAGGATGAAACCGTGGGCCTGCTGGGTGAATCCGGTTGCGGCAAGAGCGTCACCGCCCTGAGCATCCTGCGCCTGTTCCCCCTGGCCAGCCGGGCCGAGCTGTCGGGGGCGATCCGCTTCAACGGACGCGACCTGCTGCAGGCCGACGACGCCGGCCTGCGCGCCATCCGTGGCAAGGAGATCGCCATGATCTTCCAGGAACCCATGACCTCGCTGAACCCGCTGCACCGCATCGGCGAGCAACTGGCCGAGATGCTGCGCATCCACACGGGCCTGAACCGCGCCGAGATCGACACCCGCGTGCTGGCCATGCTGGAGCGGGTCGGCCTGGCGCGCGCCGCGCAACTGGTCGACGACTACCCGCACAGCCTCTCGGGCGGCATGCGCCAGCGCGTCATGATCGCCATGGCGCTCCTTTGCAAGCCCAAGCTGCTGGTCTGCGACGAGCCGACCACGGCGCTGGACGTCACCATCCAGGCGCAGATCCTGGACCTGATGCGCGAGCTCAAGCGCGAGCAGCAGACCTCGATCCTGATGATCACCCACGACCTGGGCGTGGTGGCCGAGATGTGCGAGCGCGTGGTGGTCATGTATGCCGGCCAGGTGGTGGAACAAAGCAGCGTGGTGGACCTGTTCGACCGCCCCGCCCATCCCTACACGCACGCCCTGATGCGCGCCCGCCCGGCGCTGGACGCCACACCCGGCGAGCCGCTGACGGCCATCCCCGGCAGCGTACCGCCGCCGGGCACGGTGCGCAGCGGCTGCCGCTTTGCCGCGCGCTGCGCCCGTGCCCAGGACATCTGCCAGCAAGAGATGCCGACCCTGGAAGACCTGGGCGACGGCCACCTGGTGCGCTGCTGGTATCCGCATTGAAAGGCCCTGTTGCGATGACGATGAACCCTCCCCTGCTCGAAGTCGACGGCCTCAAGAAGCACTTCGCCACCGGCACCACTACCGTCAAGGCAGTGGACGATGTGTCCTTGCGCATCGACGAAGGCCAGACCCTGGGCCTGGTCGGCGAATCCGGCTGCGGCAAGTCCACCACCGGGCGCAGCATCCTGCGGCTGATCGAACCCACTGCCGGCAGCGTGCGCTTCATGGGCCAGGAACTGACCCTGCTGCCGGAAGGCCAGCTGCGTGCCATGCGCCGTCACATGCAGATGGTGTTCCAGGATCCGTATGCCTCGCTCAATCCGCGCATGACCATCGGCGAGGTGCTGGAAGAACCGCTGATCGTACACCGGCTGCACGACCGCGCCACCCGCAAGCGCAAGGTGGCCGAGGCGCTCGACATGGTCGGCCTGAACCCGGCCTACGCGACGCGCCATCCACACGAATTCTCCGGTGGCCAGCGCCAGCGCGTGGGCATCGCCCGCGCCATCATCACCCGTCCCAAGCTGGTGGTGGCCGACGAAGCCGTCTCGGCGCTGGACGTATCGATCCAGGCGCAGATCCTGAACCTGCTGCGCGAACTGCAACAGGAGCTGGGCCTGACCTATCTCTTCGTCTCGCACGACCTGGCCGTGATCCGCCATGTGAGCGATACCATCGGCGTGATGTACCTGGGCCGCATGGTGGAGCTGGGCGCGCGCGAAGACATCTACGCCCGGCCCAGCCACCCCTATACCCAAGCCCTGCTCTCCGCCATCCCGCGTGAACACCCCCGCGAGCAGCGCCAGCGCATCGTGCTGCAGGGGAGCATCCCCAACCCGGCCGCGCCACCGTCGGGTTGCCACTTCCATCCCCGCTGCGCCTCCTGCATGGAGGTCTGCAAGACCCAGGCCCCCGCCCCGGTCAAGCTCAGCGCCACCCATACCGTGGCCTGCCACCTGTACCGCTAAACCCAGCCGCTAGAATACGCCCCCGAACCCAGAACGAGAGACCGCCATGCCCGCCTTCCCCGACTTCAGCAGCAACCACTACCCCTACCCGTCGCGCCGCAGCGCCGTCTATGCCCGGCGCGGCATGGTCGCCACCTCGCAACCGCTGGCCGCGCAAGCCGGCCTGGAAGTCCTGCAGCGTGGCGGCAATGCCATCGACGCCGCCATTGCCGCTGCCGCCGCGCTGACGGTGGTGGAACCCACCGCCAACGGCATCGGTGGGGACGCCTTCGCCCTGGTCTGGCACGGTGGCAAGCTGCATGGCCTGAACGCCAGCGGCCCGGCACCACAGTCGATCTCGGCCGAGAAGCTCACCAGCGCCGGCCTCAAGGATGTCCCCAAGTATGGCGCCCTGCCGGTGACCGTGCCCGGCACGCCCAGCGCCTGGGCGGCGATGGCCAAGCGCTTTGGCAAGCTGGCGCTGACGGACTCGATGTCGGGCGCCATCTCGCTGGCGCAAGAAGGCTTCCCGGTCTCGCCCATGGTGGCGCATGCCTGGCAGGTGGCGCACCAGCACTTCAGGCGCGAATTCAAGGACGCCCACTTCCAGTCCTGGTTCGATACCTTCAGCATCGACGGCCAGGCGCCCCGGGCCGGCCAGCTGTGGCGCTCCGCAGGTCATGCCGCCACGCTGGCGGCCATTGCCACCGACAACGCCGAGAGCTTCTATCGCGGCGCGCTGGCAGAGCAGATCGCCGCCTTCATCGGCCAGGCCGGCGGCTATATGCAGACCTCCGATCTGGCCGCCTTCCAGCCCGAGTGGGTCGACCCCATCGGCGTCAACTATCGCGGCTACGACGTCTGGGAAATCCCGCCCAATGGCCATGGCATGGTCGCCCTGATGGCGCTGAACCTGCTGAAAGCCTATGACTTCTCCGAGCGCGATACGCTGGCCACCTACCACCGCCAGATCGAAGCCATCAAGCTGGCCTATGCCGACGGCCTGGCGCACATCGCCGACCCGGCCCACATGAAGGTGACGGTGGAGCAGCTGCTGTCGGATGCCTACGCCGACGAACGCCGCAAGCTCATCGGCAAGCGCGCCACCCTGCCGGTGGCCGGTGACCCGTCGCGCGGCGGCACGGTCTACCTGTGTACCGCCGATACCGAGGGCAACATGGTGTCCTTCATCCAGAGCAACTACATGGGCTTCGGCTCCGGCCTGGTGGTCCCCGGCACTGGCATCGCCCTGCACAACCGTGGCAACAACTTCACGCTGGAAGCCGGTCATCCCAATGTGCTGGCGCCAGGCAAGCGCCCCTACCACACCATCATCCCCGGCTTCATGACGCGCAACGGCCAGGCTGTCGGCCCCTTCGGCGTGATGGGCGGCTTCATGCAGCCCCAGGGTCACGTGCAGATGGTGATGAACACGGTGGACTTCGGCCTCAACCCGCAAGCCTCCCTGGATGCGCCGCGCTGGGAATGGGAAAAGGGCAACAAGGTCTCCATCGAACACAGCACCGCCGAACACCTGTTCCGTGGCCTGGGCGGCCTGGGACACGAGGTGTCGTGGTCGGGCAACCAGTTGGGCTTCGGCCGTGGCCAGATCATCTGGCGCAATGACGAAGGCGTACTGTGCGGTGGCACCGAACCGCGCACCGATGGCTGCGTAGCGGCCTGGTGAGGAGTTGCCCATCGTGAAGAGCATCGCTGCCCCGCCCCCGGCTTCCCCGCCCGCCGATACGGACGACGCGGACGGCTTCGCCCGCACCGGCTCGCTACCCGAATACGTCTACGCGCAACTGCGCCAGGACATCTTCGACATGCGCCTATTGCCCGGCGACCAGGTCACCGAGACCGAGGTCGCGGCCCACTTCAAGGTCTCGCGCACGCCGGTGCGGCAAGCGCTGCAACGCCTGCAGGGCGACGGCCTGATGCAGGGCTACGTGCGTGGCGGCTGGGAAGTGGTGCCGATCGATTTCAAGCGCTTCTCCGACCTCTACGAAATGCGCCGGCTCATCGAAACCCATGCCGTGCGGCGCCTGTGTGCGCAGGCCGGCGACCTGTCGGTCCTGGCCGGCCTGCGTGCCACCTGGTGCGTGCCGGCCGGAGCACGCGAGCTGGATGGGCCCAAGGCCGCGCTGCTGGACGAGATATTCCACCAGACCCTGGTCCGCGCGGCCGGCAACCAGGAGATGGCCGATACCTTCGACCGTCTCACCGACCGCATCCGCATCGTGCGACGACTGGACTTCCTCTATGGCGACTGCCTGCACTCGACCTACGAGGAACATGCCGCCATACTCGACCACATTGCCGCCGGCGACAGCGAAGCGGCACAGCGGCTGATGGACGAGCACATCGACGGCAGCCACGCCGAGGTCAACCAGATCACCCTGCATCGCTTGCACAGCGCCCGTGCCACGGCGACCACCAAGCCGCCGGTCTATGTCTCGGTGCGGGTGCGACGCTCATTCTGATTGATGCTGACCAGTGCTGACCCGGCACTGAAAGCACTGCCGTGCTGTGTTAGTCTTTTCGCTTTGATCCGGTCAGGGAGACAAGCATGAAAGTCGCAGTCATGGGCGCGGGCGCCGTGGGATGTTATTTCGCCGGCATGCTGGCACGCGCGGGACACGAGGTGGTGCTGATCGGCCGGCCCCAGCACGTCGAAGCCTTCAACAGCACCGGGCTGCGACTGGAAGCCAAGACCTTCGATGAGACCATTGCCGTCAAGGCCAGCACCGATCCGGCCATTGCCGCTGGCGCCGACCTGGTGCTGTTCTGCGTCAAGTCCCCGGATACCGAGATCGCCGGTGCGCAACTGCGCCCGCACCTGGGCGCCGATACCTTGGTGTTAAGCCTGCAGAACGGTACCGACAATGCCGAGCGCCTGCGCACCGTGATCCCGCAGCCGGTATCGGCCGCCGTGGTCTACGTCGCCACCGAGATGGCCGGCCCCGGCCACGTCAAGCACCATGGACGCGGCGAGCTGGTGATCGAACCCTCGGCCCGCAGCCGTGAGGCTGCCGATGCCCTGGTCGCCGCCGGGGTACCCACCGAGATTTCCGACAATGTGCGCGGCGCGCTGTGGTTGAAGTTGATCATCAACTGCGCCTACAACGCCCTCTCGGCGGTGGCGCAACTGCCCTACGGCAAGCTGGTGGAAGGGGTGGGCGTGCCGGAGGTGATCCGCAATCTGGTGGCCGAATGCCGCGCTGTCGCCGATGCCGAAGGCGTCACGCTGGCCGGCGACGTGGACGTGGCGGTGCGCAAGATCATCGAGACCATGCCCACGCAATTCTCGTCCACCGCCCAGGACGTGGCACGCGGCAAACCCAGCGAGATCGACCACCTCAACGGCTTCATCGTACGTCGCGGCCAGGCGCTGGGCATCGCCACGCCGGTCAACCTGACCCTGCATGCGCTGGTCAAGCTCGTCGAGAGCAAGGCGAAGTGAATACGAAGGAAACCAGGATGGCGGCCTCAGCCGAATAAGCGGGTATCGAACTGGAAGGGCTGCTTTTCCACCACCCTGACACCCGCCATCTGCGGATGCAGGGGATTGAGCAGAAGGTTGAAATCAGTGGGGCTGACCACCGATGGCACCTTCATCGCAAGCGGCTTCGCTTGCTCGATCCAGTGCTTCCCGATGGCGGCCGTGCTGGCCGGATCACGGGTGATGTCAGACCAGTCCGATGGCATCTCCGGGACGTAGGCCTTGCGCATCTCGGCCTGCGGCAACTCCAGCACGATCAGGTAGAAATTACTGCGTGGCATCAGTCCGGCCATGTGGACCAGGGATTCCAGCAGCGCCGTTGAAGCACTGCAGCAGGTATAGAGCACCCGCAGGCCACGTGAATTCCAGCGGCCGCCACTCAGGGCCGCGCCATTGCCAGACAGGTCATCGGCCGTGTAATGACCTGGTTTTTCCTTGGCGAGCCGGTAGACCCGGGTGAACTTCAAGCCGCCACTCCAAAGGCGATACGGCTCAGGATATCGCGAACCCGGTCATAACCGGGCTGCGTATCGAGCACCTCCAGAGGCGTCATGCCGCCCAGCGTGGCATTGGGACGACGCATCCATTGCGCCGCCAGTGCTTCGTCCTCGAAGACATCGGCCGCCTGATCGTGGATGTAGAGCACGCGCGCAATGCGGTCCGATTCGGACCCGGAGAGACGTTCCTTGCGTGAAATCTTGCGCAGAATGGTCGAACTGGGCAGGCCCAACCCGGCCAGCAGCGTCTGCAGGGGAACCTGCAGCAGCTCCTTGGCAACCCGCTCGGCGATGATGGCATCCATGCCATCGCGGATGGTGCGCCCCTGGCTGACCGGGTCCATGCTGGCGAAACGCTCGAAGTCATGCGGCCTGGTGCCCAGGCCATGCGTGCTCTTTGCGGCTGCGGATGTGCGGACGACAGCGGATCGTGTTGCCATGGTCAGTCTCTCATTCGGTCGGTTTCACTCTCTCATCTTAGAAGCTTCCCAAATGAGAGTCAATAAACCACCAAATGAAAGAATCTAGCGCAGCATGGCCGACATGGCCGAGAGGCTGTTCAAGACCCGCACCGCATACTCCGCCGTGGGGGCATCGAACTCCACGGTGACATTGTCGCTGCGCTCCAGGATGGGCAGCTGGCTGAACAAGTCGGCCAGCGCCACCGTCTGCACCTGCAGGCGGCAGCGCAGCGGTCCACGCAGGGGTAGCACCGGCATCGATGCCGGTTGGGCCACCAGGGCCGCCACCGCCTGGCGGGCGCGCTCTTCCAGCAGTACGCAGGACGCTTGCGGCGTGAGCGAATCACCGCTATTCGCACCATAGGCCTTCTTGGTTTCGGCAAAGACGGCATGGGGGAACAACGGCTGGTTTTCCTCGATGAAGGCATCGTCACCGCTGCCGAAGATCACCGGCACGCCATGCTCGGCCGCCAGCGCGCCGTAGAGGCCGGCCTCGCCCATCTCCTGCCCGCCCAGCCAGACGCGGGCGAAGGCGAAGCTGTTGGTGGTATGCGCCAGGATGCCGCGCCCCTGCGCGCGCGAGTGGTAGCCCACCAGCATGACCGCATCGATATCGTGGTCCACGCCGCCCATCATGCCCAATACACGCGGCTTGCCCAGCACCATGCGCGCCTGCGCATGCAAGAGGTCGGGCAACAGGTTGCGGAAGCCCCCGTGCGAATCATTGACCTTGATGGCGCTGGCGCCAGCGGCCAGCGCACCACGGATGACGGCATTGGCTTCCTCGGTCATCCAGCGTCGGGCGCGTTCGTATTCGCCGTTGCCGGCGCGGGTCTGCTCGGGATGGAACACCCCGGCCACGCCTTCGATGTCAACGGAAACCAGGATATTGGCGCGCTTGGTCGTCATGAAAATCTCGCTGCAGTCAGTCGTTCGATAAAGCTCAGGCCAGCGCCGCCAGCCGCTCGCGCAGGCTGACACGCACATGGCCGTCGCGCCCGCGCACCGTCTCGGCGGCATAGAGGGCGTGGAGAATGGCTTGCTCCACGCTATCGGCGGCGGCATGGAACAGGGGGTCGAGCAGGTGATCGGCCAGCAGCGTCACCTGCACGCACTCGGCACTGGCCTCGATCTGCTGGGCGGTCGAGAAGGCCAGCGCGATATCGCCGCTGCCATGCCCGTAGACCGATCCGGTCCGCGCCAGGCCGGCGCCGGCACGGGTGGCCAGGCGCTTCAACTGGCGCGCATCCAGCGGCGCATCGGTGGCCAGGATCATGATGATGGAGCCCTTCTCGGGGCTGTGATCGGGTGCTTCCCTGTCGGCCAGCCGGCGGCCGACCGGGTCACCATCGATGACCAGTTCAGGCAGGCGGCCGAAATTGGACAGCACCAGCGCACCCACGGTAAAGGCATTCTCGGCAACACCGATGTTCACGCAGCGTGAAGCCGTGCCGATGCCGCCCTTGAGACCGAAACTGGACATGCCCCGCCCCGCGCCGACCGCGCCTTGCACCACCTCCGGTGACAGCGCCTGCAGCGCCTGCAGGTAATGCCGCTCCTCGATGGCCAGCGCCTGCTGGTCGTTGAGATAGGCGTCATTGCATTCCAGCACCAGGGCATTGACGGTGGAGAGGCTGCGTCCGCATTCGGGGTTCTCGCGCAGGGTATGGCGAACCTGGGCGGTCAGCAGCGTGCCCACCGCAAAGGTATTGGAGAGCGCGATGGGTGACTCCAGCTCACCCAGCTCTTCCAGCTGCACCAGCCCGGCACTCTTGCCGAAGCCGTTGATGACGGCCACGGCCGCCGGCAGCCGGTGGGTGAAGAGATTGCCACCCGGGCCGGCAGCGAGCCGGCCGATGTGTGGAACCTGCGGGGTCATCGTGATCAGCTCGTGATCAGCGCTGGTCGATCTTGGGATCGAGCGCATCACGCAAGCCGTCGCCCAGCAGGTTGAAGGCCAGTACGGTGAGGAAGATGGCGATGCTGGGCACGATGGCGATGTGCGGCGAAGTCACCATGTCGGCGCGGGCTTCATTCAGCATCAGGCCCCATTCGGGGGTGGGCGATTGCGCACCGAGGCCGAGGAAGGACAGGCCGGCGGCGGTGATGATGGAGGTGCCGATACGCATCGTGAAATACACCACGATGGCCGAGATGGTGCCTGGGAAGATGTGCTTCCACATGATGGTCGCATCCGATGCACCGATGCTGCGGGTGGCCTCGATGTAGGTCAGGTTCTTCAGCTGCAGCGTATTGCCGCGTACCAGGCGGGCGAACGCCGGGATGCTGAACACCGACACCGAGATGATGACGTTGATCATGCCGCCGCCCAGGATGGCGACGATGCCGATGGCCAGCAGGATGCCGGGGAAGGCAAACAGCACGTCGCAGATGCGCATGGTGATGCGGTCCCACCAGCCTTCGTAGTAACCGGCCAAGAGGCCAAAGACAGTACCGATCACCGCACCGATGGCCACCGAGAAGAAGCCCGAGGCCAGCGAGATGCGCGCGCCCATCAGGATGCGGCTGAAGATGTCGCGACCCAGCGAATCCACGCCGAACCAGTGGGTCCAGGTCGGCGGCGAATTCAGGGCGTCGTAGTCGAAGAAGTTCTCCGGATCGAAAGGCACGATCAGCGGCGCAATGATGGCCACTGCGATCAGCAGCAGGATGAAGATGCCGGCATAGACAGCCAGGTGCTGCTTCTTGAACTTGCGCCAGAACTCGCGCCAGGGGGTGCGAATCTTCTGGCCGGAAGCGGCTGCCACGGCGGCTGGATCGGGCGGTGGCAGCGGCGCGCCGGTGTCGGAAACGGGAGCATTGGAGAGCGACATGATTCCCCTCACTTGAAACGGATGCTGGGGTTGATCACGGCATACAGCACGTCCACCACCAGGTTGATGAAAATGAATTCCAGCGAGAACAGCAGGATCTCGGCCTGGATGATGGGGTAGTCACGCATTTCGACAGCGTCCACCAGCAGGCGTCCCATGCCCGGCCAGTTGAACACCACCTCCACCAGGATGGAGCCGCCCAGCAGGAAGCCGAACTGCAGGCCCATCATGGTGACCACCGGAATGAGCGCATTGCGCAGGCAGTGCTTGACCACCACCACGGTTTCGGCCAGGCCCTTGGCGCGCGCGGTGCGCACGAAGTCTTCCTGCAGGATCTCGATGAAGGAGGACCGGGTAAAGCGCGCCATCACGGCGGCCACGGCCGCGCCCAGGGTGATGGAGGGCAGGATGTAGTGGCGCCAGGTATCGTCACCGACGGTGGGCAGCCAGCCCAGCTTGACCGAGAACACCTGCATCAGCAGGATGCCCAGCGAGAAGGCCGGGAAGGAAATGCCCGACACCGCCAGCGTCATGCCCAGCCGGTCCGGCCACTTGTTACGCCATACCGCCGAGGAAATGCCGATGACCAGGCCGAAGATCACCGCCCAGATCATGGCCACCACGGTGAGCCACAGCGTGGGCCAGAAGCGCGCGCCGATCTCTTCGGAAACCGGGCGCTTGCTGCGGATGGAACGGCCAAAGTCGCCCTTGGCCGCATTGACGAAGAAATTGACGAACTGCTCCGGCAGGGGCTTGTCCAGGCCGAGGTCGGCACGCACCAGCGCGACGGTCTTGTCGTCGGCTTCGGGGCCGGCTGCCAGGCGTGCCGGATCGCCCGGCAACAGGTGTACGAACAGGAAGACCAGGACCGCTACCAGCAGCAGCGTGGGAATCAGGCCTAACAGGCGTTTGATGACAAAGGAAAACATGATGCTCTCTGAATAAGGCCGCTCGTCGCCGATGGATCGGATCCTTCTTGTTGCGCGATGAACCAGGCGTCCATCGAAGAATGCAAGTGGCGGCGCGCTCCTGCTGCGCCGCCACTTGGTGCTACCTGCTTACTTCGTCAGTTCGATGTTCTCGAATTCAATCGCCTGGTCAGGCATCACGTAGACACCCTTGAGGTTCTTGTTGCGAGCGTAGAGCAGCTTTTCGGTCACCAGGAAGGCCCACGGGGCGTCCTTCCAGATTTCCTGCTGGGCGTCCTTGTACAGGGCTTCCTTGTCCTTGCGTTCGGTCAGGGTCAGGGCCTTGGCGATGTCGGCATCGACCTTGTCGTTCTTGTAGTAGGCGGTGTTGTACAGACGCGGCGGGAAGGCTTCCGACGCCAGCAGCGGACGCAGTGCCCAGTCGGCTTCGCCGGTGGAAGACGACCAGCCGATGTAGAGCAGACGCACCGGCGCGGTGGCCGGGTCTTGCCAGCTTTCCACACGTTCCACGCGCTGGCCGGCTTCCAGGGCCTGGATCTTGGCCTTGATGCCGACCTGCGCCAGTTGCTGTTGCAGGAACTGGATGATCTTTACGGCGGTGCTATGGGTGTAGGCCGACCACAGTTCGGTTTCGAAACCGTTGGGGTAGCCGGCTTCGGCCAGCAGGGCCTTGGCCTTCTTCACGTCATACGGCCAGGGGCCGGTCTTGAAGGCGTAGTCCACGCCCTGCGGCACCACACCTTCCATCGGGGTGGCATAACCGTTGAAGGCAACCTTGACCAGTGCCTGCTTGTTGATGGCGTAGTTGATGGCCTCGCGCACCTTCGGGTTATCGAAGGGCTTCTGCTTGGTGTTCATCGACATGTAACGCTGGATGATGGACGGCGCAGCCACCACATCCAGGTTGGACTTGCTCTTCAACAGATCGGCCTGCTCGTAGGGCAGCGGATAGGTGAATTGCGCCTCGCCGGTCTGCATCATGGCCGAGCGGGCGTTGTTGTCGACCACCGGCTTCCAGATGATCTCGTCAACCTTGGGGTAGCCCGGCTTCCAGTAACCATCGAATTTCTCGACCTTGACGTAGTCGGTCTGCTTCCACTCGACGAACTTGAAGGGACCTGTGCCGACCGGGTGGAAGGCAATGTCCTTGTTGCCGTACTGCTTCAGCGCAGCCGGCGAAATCATCACCGCCGACGGGTGGGCCAGCACGTTGATGAAGGCCGAGAACGGCTCCTTCAGGACGATCTTGACGGTGTAGTCGTTCAGGATTTCGGTCTTGGCGATACGGTTGAAGAGGTTGTAGCGCTTCAACTTGTTGTCCGGGTTGGTGACGCGGTCGAACACGGCCTTGACGGCATCGGCCTTGAACACGGTACCGTCCTGGAACTTCACGCCCTGCTTGAGGCGGATGGTGTACTCCAGGCCATCCTTGCTGACCAGGTAGCCTTCAGCCAGCACCGGAATGAGCTTCATGTCCTTGTCGAAACCGAACAGGCCCTGGTAGAAGGACTTGGCCATGGACAGCGAGAGCGTGTCGTTGGCGTCGTAGGGGTCCAGCGTGGTGAAGGTGGAATACACCGCCAGCGTCACGGTCTTGGCCGCGAAGGCGTGCGCTGCGGCGAACTGCAGCGTGGTACCCAGGGCGGCGACAGCCAGCCATTTGGCGGCCGACACTCCCTTTTGAGTTGCTGTTGTAGACATGTGGTCTCTCCTGATCAGTAAAGCGAGGTTGGTACGACGTAGTGGTTTTACTGCGCTGACTGCATTTTTTACAACATGAAAACAGGCCGTCGCTCAGAACGCGCCGGCAATACGGTGTTGGGCTACAAAGTGCCCGGGAGCAACTTCCTTCAGGGGTTCTACCTTGGGCTCATCGCCCACCAGCCGGATCGGGCTGGGGATCTCGTCGGTCAACAGCTTCTTGCCATGCTGGCGCAGCGTCGGGTCGGCAATGGGGACGGCCGCCATCAGCTTGCGCGTATAGGGATGCTGCGGGTTCTCGAAGATGGCGCGGCGCGGGCCGATCTCGACGATCTGGCCCAGGTACATCACCGCCACGCGGTGGCTGATGCGCTCCACCACGGCCATGTCGTGCGAGATGAAGATGAAGGAGATCCCCAGCTCGGCCTGCAGGTCCAGCATCAGGTTGACGATCTGGGCCTGGATCGACACGTCCAGCGCCGACACCGATTCATCGGCGATGACGATCTTGGGATTCAGGGCCAGGGCACGTGCGATGCAGATGCGCTGGCGCTGGCCGCCGGAGAATTCGTGCGGATAGCGCTGGCCGTGCTCGGGCGTGAGGCCCACGCGGGTCAGCAGTGCATCCACGCGCGCCTGTGCGCCCTCCTTCATGCCATGTACCAGCATCGGCTCCATGATGGAATAGCCGACCGTCATGCGCGGATCGAGCGAGGCAAACGGATCCTGGAAGATGAACTGGATATCGCGACGCAGCTGGCGCAGCTCGCTGCGCGGCAGTTGCGCCAGGTCGCGCCCGCCGAATTCGACACGGCCACCGGCGATATCGACCAGGCGCAGCAAGGAACGGCCGGTGGTGGACTTGCCGCAGCCGGACTCGCCGACGATGGCCAGGGTCTCGCCGGAATACAGATCGAAGCTGACCTTCTCCACCGCATGCACGCGCTGCTTCACACGACCGAAGATGCCGCTCTTGACATCAAAGCGGGTGGTCAGCTCGCGCACCTTGAGGATGGGCTGGCGCTGCTGGGCGATTTCCTTCTGTGCCTGCAGGTCGGCCGCGCTGGCGGCCAGGTCGGGACGCACCTCGGCTTGCGGGGCGATGCCAAAGCGCAGCGGCGTATCGGTGCCGCGCATGGAACCCAGGCGCGGCACGGCGGCCAGCAGGGAACGGGTATAGGGATGGGCCGGCGCGGCAAAGAGTGTCTTGACCTCGTTCTCTTCCACCTTCTCGCCGCGGCACATCACCACCACGCGGTCGGCCACCTCGGCCACCACGCCCATGTCGTGGGTGATGAAGACCACGCCCATCTGCATCTCTTCCTGCAGGGAGCGGATCAGTTGCAGGATCTGCGCCTGGATGGTCACGTCCAGGGCCGTGGTCGGTTCATCGGCAATCAGCAGCGAGGGCTTGCAGGACAGCGCCATGGCGATCATCACGCGCTGGCGCATGCCACCCGACAACTGGTGCGGATGGCGGCCCAGCACGCGCTTGGCTTCGGGGATGCGCACCATCTCCAGCATGCGCAGCGCCTCGGCCTGGGCGGCCGCACGGCCCATGCCCTGGTGCAGGCGGATCGATTCGGCGATCTGCTCGCCGACGGTAAAGACCGGGTTCAGCGAGGTCATCGGCTCCTGGAAGATCATGGCGATCTCCTTGCCACGGATGCCGCGCATGGTGGCGTTATCGGCCTGGGCCAGGTCCAGGGTCTGGCCGTTGCGGCGCAGGAACTGCATGCTGCCGCTGGCGATCTTGCCGCCGCCGTGTTCGATCAGGCGCATGATGGCCAGCGACGACACCGACTTGCCCGAGCCAGACTCGCCGACGATGGCCAGGGTCTCGCCCTGGCCGACGTGGAAGGACAGGTCGCGCACCGCGTCCACCGTCCGTTCGGAGGTGGAGAAGCGCACGCTCAGGTGGTTCACGTCCAGTACGCGTTGTGGCTGTTGCATCTTGATTCTCTCCTGCGGGCCGGTTCAGGCCTGGTCTGCGTAGTCTGCGTAAATGGCCGTGACCGGCGCCTCTTCACCGCGACCGTAGCCGCGATACATGCCTTCGGTGTTGAAGGGCAACACCAGGTTGCCCTGGGCGTCCACGGCAATGATGCCACCGCGCCCGCCGACCTTGGGCAGCGACTCGAACACCACCGCCTGGCTGGCCTGCTCCAGCGACTGGCCGGCATAGGCCATGCGCGCGCCGACGTCGTAGCAGGCCACCGCGCGCAGGAAGGATTCGCCGGTGCCAGTGGCCGATACCGCCACGGTAGCGTTGTTGGCATAGCAGCCGGCACCGATCACGGGTGAATCGCCCACGCGCCCCGGTTGCTTGTTGGTGATGCCGCCGGTGGAGGTGGCCGCTGCCAGGTTGCCGGCGCGGTCCAGGGCCACGGCACCGACGGTGCCGAACTTATTGTCGGGGTCGATCGGTTCAGTGGGCGCGGCCTTGTCCTTTTGCGCGAAGGCAAAGGAGGCCGCATCGTGGTCCAGCATGACACCAGCCTGGCCACGCACGCGCAGCCATTGTTCATGACGGGCATCGGTATGGAAGTACTCCGGCGCCACCGTGGCCACGCCGTTGCGCGCGGCAAAGGCTTCGGCACCGGCCCCCACCAGCAGCACATGCTCGCTCTTCTCCATCACGGCACGCGCGGCCAGGATAGGATTGCGCACATTGGTGACACAGGCCACCGCCCCGGACGAGAGATCGGCGCCATTCATCACGCAGGCATCCAGCTCATGCTTGCCCTCGCTGGTATAGACGGCACCATGGCCGGCATTGAAGAGCGGACAGTCTTCCAGCAGGCGCACCGCCTCGGTGACCGCCTCCAGCGCCGAGCCGCCGGCATTGAGGATGGCCTGGCCGGCAGCCACGATGGCGCCCAGCGCCTGGTGGTAGCGGGCCTCGTCGGCGGCCGAGAGCGAATTGCGCGTGATGGTGCCCGCGCCGCCATGGATGGCGATTACCGGAGTGCTCATGCTTTGGTCTTTCCTTTGGTCTTGGGGGCTGCCTTGGCAGGCTTGCCCACCGGGGTCGTGCCGGTACGCGGCGACTGCTGCTGCGACAGGTACAGCCAGGGCAATACGAATTCGGTCATCTGCGAGGCCGCCTGCACCGAACGCCGCGCACGATGCGCCACGGCGTCGCACAGCGCCTGGATCAGGATCAGGGCCGCCGCATCCGAGGTCGGCGAGAGCCTGCGTTCGATCTGCGCATAGATCGCCACATCGGCCAGGGGCACCAGGGGCGAGCCATGGGTGTCGGTGATGGCGAGGATCTGCGCGCCCTTCTCCACCGCACGCTGGGTCAGCCAGACGGTGTCGGCGGCATAGCGCGGGAACAGCATGGCGATCACCAGGTCGCGCTGGTCAAGCTTGAAGAACTGGCGACCGGCCTGCGAAGGACCGCCGGCCATGGCCACCGAGCTGACGCTGCGCACATAGGGTTCCAGCGCATGCGCCATCAGGCCGGACAAATAGGCCGAGGCACCGAAGCCGATGATGAAGACGCGGTCGGCCGAGAGGATCATGTCCACCGCACGCTCGCAGTGTTCCGGGGTGAGCAGGCGCCGCGTGGCTTCGATATTACGGATATCGTTCTCGAAGGCCGCGGCCATGATCTCGGCGCTGCTGGCGGCGCGCTGCACCTCGTCGCGCAGCTTCTCTACCGGTGCCAGCGTGGTGGCAAAGTCCGCCACCAGGGCGGCGCGGAAGGAGGCATAGCCATCGAAGCCCAAGGCGTGGGAAAAGCGGTTGGCCGTGGCCACCGAGATACCGGCGGCTTCCGAGAGCTCATCGATGGTCATGGTGGCGGCACGGAAAGGGTTGCCCAGCACATAGTCGGCCGTCTTGCGGTGCGACTTGGACAATTGCGGATACAGCTTGCCCAAGGCCTGCGCGACCGCGCCCGCTCCCTGCAAGCTGATGTTCTTCGGCTGTTGTGTCACAGTCCGCCGCCCCTTTTGAATGTCTCTGATATTCGATGCAACTCAAATCGTTTATACGATTTAGATTATTTGCACCCCTGCCCTGCGACTACTATTTCCCCGGACTGCTTTTATCATCTGACAGGAATATTCTTCTCGTCCCTGCGCCGGAAAAAAATGTAAATATATTTTCATTTGTTTTCGGAGTAAAGAAAAAATACTTTCAAAAACCAAATATCGTTATAACGCACCAGAAGCAACCAGGAAAGCGCGAGATTCGAGCGAGAAACGCACCGTTATAGGTGAGTTTCTGATGCGGCGCACCAAAAATGACGAGCACTTTGAACGACGCATGACGATAAAATACGCCCCTTCGCCCGTCCTCTCACCATGAACATCCGCTTCCTCGAAACCTTCGTCTGGCTGGCCAAGCTGCGCAACTTCCGGCTCACGGCCGAACGCCTGCATACCACCCAGGCTGCGGTGTCCAGTCGCATCGCCTCGCTCGAACAGGATTTCGGCGTGCGCCTGTTCGACCGCAGCGCGCGCGAGGTCGCCTTGACCGCCGATGGCAGCAAGGCGCTGGTCTATGCCGAGCGCATGGTCAAGCTCATGCGCGAGATGAAGGACGACATGTCCGACCGCGAGGTCTATGCCGGCGTGATCCGCATCGGCGTGATCGAATCCATCGTCCATAGCTGGTTCCCGGACTTCCTGGGACGCCTGCACAAGACCTTCCCACGCCTGCAGATCGAGATCGTCAGCGACACCACCATCCACCTGCACGAGCAGTTCAACAAGGGCAGCGTGGACCTGGTGCTGCAGGCCGAACCGGTGATCGGGCCGCAGGTCAGCAATATCGCGCTGTGCGAATTCCCGATGCGCTGGGTGGGCAGTCCCAAGCTCGACATCGGCAGCGAGACCCTGACCCTGTCGGACCTGGCGGCCTTCCCGGTGATCAGCTTCGCCCGCAATTCCGGGCCGCATGCGGTGATCGAACGTCTCTTCTCCGGCAGCGAACGCAGCGAGCGCAACCTGCACATCAATTGCATCGCCTCGGTGGCCACCATGATCCGGCTGGCCACCGATGGCTTCGGCATCGCGGCGGTACCGCCGGCCATCATCCAGCGCGAGTTGAATGAAGAGAGCCTGCACCTGCTGCGGGTCGATACCGAGTTCCCGGCGCTGGTCCTGATCGCCTGCTTCCGCTCGGACCACGAGAATCCGCTCACCGAAACCGTGGCCCGCATCGCCCAGGAAACCGCCTCCGACTTCGCACTGAATTGGGGACAGGAAATCGCCCGCCTGCCGGCGCCGTTGAGCTGATCCGGCCCGCATGCCGCATGCGCCCTGCAGGTGGCCGCCTCCACTGGCGATGCTGCGCAGCACCATCATGAAGCAGCCATCGCCCTGCTTTTGCTCATAAGATTTTTCAATCATTCCTGTTCACATTTTCTTGTTGGACAGCCCCCGCCCCGCTTACCCATACTGGATTCAAGGCTGGCAACCCGGCCGATGTATGGCACCCCGCCAGCACACCCAGAGCCGTCCCGCACATCCACGCAAGTCCACACACATCACGACGCCGCCGCACGACCGGCGGCGCGCAACACAGAGGAGGTAGTCCATGTCTTATTCCCCTTCCGCGGCGGCCACGCCCGCGGCCACCCTTGACGCCGCATCCACCATGGATGTCACCTACCGCAAGATCGCCTGGCGACTGATCCCCTTCCTGGTCTTCCTGTTCGTGCTGGCCTGGATCGATCGCGTCAACGTCGGCTTCGCCAAGCTGCAGATGCTGCAGGACCTGCAGTTCTCGGAAGCCATCTACGGCCTGGGGGCGGGCATCTTCTTCATCGGCTACTTCCTCTTCGAAGTGCCCAGCAACCTGCTGCTGGAAAAGATCGGCGCCCGCAAGACGCTGGCCCGCATCACCATCCTCTGGGGCCTGGCCTCGATGGCAATGGCCTATGTCACCACGCCGACCTCGTTCTACGTCCTGCGCTTCCTGCTGGGCATCTTCGAGGCCGGCTTCTTCCCCGGCGTGGTGCTGTACCTGACCTACTGGTTCCCGGCCCAGCGCCGCGCCCGCGTCAATGGTCTCTTCATGACCTCGTTTGCCATCGCCGGTGCCGTCGGCGGCCCCATTGCCGGCTTCATCATGAGCAGCATGGAAGGCGTGGGCCACCTGGCCAACTGGCAGTGGCTCTTCATCATCGAAGGCATTCCTTCGCTGCTGGCCGGCTTTGCCGTGCTGGCCTGGCTGCCGGAAAAACCGGCCAATGCGCAGTGGCTGACCGAGTCGGAGAAGAACGCCGTCACCCAGGCCCTGGCCGCCGAGGACAGCGCACCGGGCAAGCACGCTTCCTTCAAGGAAGCCTGCAGCAACTACCGTGTGTGGATCTGCGCCGCCGTGTATTTCTGCGTGGTCAGCGGCAATGCCACCATCGCCTTCTGGGCGCCGTCCATCATCAAGGAAATCGGCGTCAAGGGTAACCTGCAGATCGGCCTGATCTCGGCCATCCCCTTCGTGGCCGGTACCCTGGCCATGATCTGGAACGGCTTCCACTCCGACAAGACCGGCGAGCGCCGCCTGCACAGCGCCATCGCCACCCTCATCGCCTGTATCGGCCTGGTCGCCACCGGCATGAGCCTGGGCAATGCGACGCTGGCGCTGTGCTCGCTGACGCTGGCCGCCGTGGGCATCCTGGCCGCCTTCCCGGTGTTCTGGTCCATCCCCGCCGCCTTCCTGGCCGGCACCGCTGCGGCCGGTGGCATCGCGCTCATCAACTCCATCGGCAACCTGGCCGGCTTCGTGGCGCCCTACATGATCGGCGCATTGAAGACCAGCACCGGATCGCTGTCCTCGGGCCTGTACTTCGTGGCCGCGCTGGAATTCCTGGCCAGTTTCCTGGTGGTGCTGTTCGTCAAGAAGCATTGACCCCGTCTGTGCGGCTGGCCGGTTGTATCGGCCAGCCGGTTTTACCTCACCTCGTCTGACCCTGTTGGAATCATTCCCATGAAGCTCACCTTTACTCTCCCCGACCACACCACCGTCGACGCCGACTTCACCCGCCTGGTCATCGCCGGCTGGGCCGGTCGCGACCTGGCCGCCATCGAACACCACATCGAAGAACTGGAAGCCCTGGGCATCTCCCGCCCCAGCGCGGTGCCGCTGTTCTACCGCGTCTCGGCCAACCAGCTGTCCCAGTCCGCGCAGGTGCAGGTGCTGGGCGAGGCCTCTTCCGGCGAAGTGGAAACCTTCGTCTTCAATGCCGGCGGCGAGCTGTATGTCGCTATCGCCTCGGACCACACCGACCGCAAGCTGGAAGCGCACAGCGTGGCCTTCTCCAAGCAGGCCTGCGTCAAGCCCGTGGGCACGACAGCCTGGAAGCTGGCCGACGTGGCCGAGTACTGGGATGAACTGGTGATCCGCTCCTGGATCGAGGAAGACGGCGCCACCAAGCTCTACCAGGAAGGTCCGCTGGCCTCGCTGCGCACGCCTGCCGACCTGATCGCCCGCTTCACCGATGGCAGCACCACCCTGCCCGAGGGATGCGGCATGACCTGCGGCACGGTCGGCGCCATCGGCGGCATCCGCCCGGCAGCGGCCTTCACGATGGAGCTCTACGATCCACGTCGCCAGCGTGCGCTGCGCCACAGCTACGTGGCCGAATCGCTGGCCGAAGTGGCCTGATTGCCTTCCCCTGCGGCCAGCCGTGCTGGCCGTTTTTGTCGGATGCGCCCGGCAATGCGATACTTGCCGTTTTGCGATCCAAAGCTTGCCTCTCGCGCGCCTCCGCCCCACCCCACCGACACCGATCATCATGCCGAGCACACTGACCCAACTGGCCGCCGACCTCGACGCCGGCCGCACCACTTCCCTGCAACTGACCGAACAGGCCCTGGCTCGCATCGCCGATCCGGCCGGTGAAGGCGCGCGCGTCTTCACCAGTGTCTATGCCGAGCAGGCCCGTGCCGCCGCCCGCGCCGCCGACACCCTGCGCGCGGCCGGCCTGCGCCGCTCGCCCATCGACGGCCTGCCGGTCTCGGTCAAGGACCTCTTCGATGTGGCCGGTGAAACCACCCTGGCCGGCTCGGTCGTACTGCGCGGCAAACCCGTGGCCCAGGCCAGCGCCGTGGTGGTGCAGAACCTGGTCAAGGCCGGCGCCATCGTCATCGGCAAGACCAACATGACCGAATTCGCCTATTCGGGCCTGGGCATCAATCCGCACTACGGCACCCCGAAAAACGCCTGGGAGCGCGGCGTGGCAGGCGGTCGCATCCCCGGCGGCTCGTCCTCGGGCGCGGCCATCTCGGTGACCGATGGCATGGCCTTCGCCGCCATCGGCTCGGACACCGGTGGCTCGGTGCGCATCCCCTCGGCCTTCAACGGCCTGACCGGCTTCAAGCCGACGGCCTCGCGCGTCTCCATGCAGGGCGTGCTGCCGCTGTCGGTCTACCTCGACTCGATCGGCCCGCTGGCGGCGTCCGTGGAATGCTGCGCCATCATGGATGCCGTGCTGGCCGGCATCGACTATGTCGCCCCGCACGCCCACCCGCTGCGCGGCCTGCGCCTGCTGGCCCCCACCAACGTGGTGCTGGATGGCATGGATGACCAGGTCGCCAGCGCCTATCGCGCCACGCTGGCCAAGCTGGCCGCCGCCGGTGCGGTGATCGTGGAAGAGGAAGTACCGGCCTTCAATGAACTGGCCGCCATCAATGCCAAGGGTGGCTTCACTGCCGCCGAGGCCTATGCCTGGCATCGCGGCCTGATCGCCGAGAACCACGACGGCTATGACCAGCGCGTGGTCTCGCGCATCCTGCGCGGCAAGGACATGGGCGCGGCCGACCTGCTGGACGTGCTGCATGCGCGCAAGCACTGGATCGCCAGGGTCGAGGCGCAACTGGCCGGTTTCGACGCCATGGTCATGCCCACGGTCCCGGTGATCGCGCCGCGCATCGCCGACCTGCAGGCCAGCGACGAGGCCTACTACGGCGCCAACGGCAAGATCCTGCGCAACCCCACGCTGATCAACTTCCTGGATGGTTGTGCCGTATCGCTGCCCTGCCATGCCGCCGGCAGCGCACCGGTGGGCCTGTCGCTGGCAGCCGCCGGCGGCCAGGACCAGCGCCTGCTGTCCATCGCCCTGGCGGTGGAGGGCCTGCTGGCCGCCTGATCGCGCCACCGTTGGCAGTCCAACAAGGATTGAGAGGCTTGCGCATGCGCAAGCCTTTTTTTATGGGTAAATTGATGACAATTACCTGACGTTGGCGCCGGGAACTACCCAGTAGGGAACATTTCGCCTCTGCGGACGCCGAACTATCGGAATTTTCATTAGAATGCGCTTTTGCAGCGCAAGATGGCCCGCTTCCGGGCCGCTGCGCTGGGCAACCAGACAACAACCCTCCGGCATCAGCCAAGACCACTCATCTGCATGGCAACCAAGAAAACCTCCCCGTCCGACTACAGTGAATCATCGATCCGCGTCCTCAAGGGACTGGAGCCGGTCAAGCAGCGTCCGGGCATGTACACCCGCACCGAGAATCCGCTGCACATCCTCCAGGAAGTGATCGACAACGCCTCCGACGAAGCCCTGGGCGGCTACGGCAAGAGCATCGCCGTTACCCTCAACACCGACGGCAGCGTCAGCGTGGAAGATGACGGCCGCGGCATCCCGGTCGGCCTGCACCCGGAAGAAAAAGTCCCCACCGTCGAGATCGTCTTCACCCGCCTGCATGCGGGCGGCAAGTTCGACAAGGGCTCCGGTGGCGCCTACGCCTTCTCGGGCGGCCTGCACGGCGTGGGCGTGTCGGTCACCAACGCGCTGGCCACGCGCCTGGAAATCACGGTCTGGCGCGAAGCTGGCGTGCATACGCTGGCCTTCTCGGGTGGCGATGTCATCGAAAAGCTGGCCTCACGCCCCGCGACCCGCGAAGACAAGAAATCCGGCACCCGCGTCACCGTCTGGCCCGACCCCAAGTATTTCGACTCGGCCACCATCCCCCTGGGCGAACTGCAGCGCCTGCTGCGCTCCAAGGCAGTGCTGCTGCCGGGCGTGAAGGTCAGCTTCACCAACGCCAGGAGCGGCGATACCCAGACCTGGCAATACGACCAGGGCCTGCGCGGCTACCTGATGGAGCAACTGGCCCAGAGCGGCAGTGGCGAGACCCTGATCCCGCTGTTCGAGGGCGAGCAGTTCGCCGGCAAGGATGCCGAAGGCTTCGCCGAGGGCGAAGGCGCCTCCTGGGTGGTGGCCTGGACCGAGGAAGGCGCGGTGGTGCGCGAGTCCTACGTCAACCTGATCCCCACCTCCAATGGTGGCACCCACGAATCGGGCCTGCGCGAAGGCCTGTTCTCGGCCGTGAAGAGCTTTGCCGAGATGCATTCGCTGCTGCCCAAGGGCGTGAAGCTGCTGGCCGAGGACGTCTTTGCACGCGTCTCCTTCGTGCTCTCGGCCAAGGTGCTGGATCCGCAATTCCAGGGCCAGATCAAGGAACGCCTCAATTCGCGCGATGCCGTGCGCCTGGTGGCCGGCTACTCGCGCCCGGCGCTGGAGCTGTGGTTGAACCAGCACGTCGAGTACGGCAAGAAGCTGGCCGAACTGGTCATCAAGCAGGCCCAGAGCCGCCTGCGCTCGGCACAGAAAGTCGAGAAGAAGAAGTCCTCCGGTGTGGCCGTGCTGCCCGGCAAGCTGACCGATTGCGAATCCTCGGACGTGTCGCGCAATGAAATCTTCCTGGTCGAGGGCGACTCCGCCGGCGGTTCGGCCAAGATGGGCCGCGACAAGGAATTCCAGGCCATCCTGCCGCTGCGCGGCAAGGTCTTGAACGCCTGGGAAACCGAACGCGATCGCCTCTTCGCCAACAATGAAATCCACGACATCGCCGTAGCCATCGGCGTCGATCCGCATGGCATGAACGACACGCCGGATCTCTCCGGCCTGCGCTACGGCAAGATCTGCATCCTCTCGGATGCGGACGTGGACGGCTCGCACATCCAGGTGCTGCTGCTGACGCTGTTCTTCCGCCACTTCCCCAAGCTGATCGAGAACGGCAACATCTGCGTGGCGCGCCCACCGCTGTATCGCGTCGATGCCCCCGCCCGTGGCAAGAAGCCGGTGCAGAAACTCTACGCCCTGGACGATGGCGAACTCGAAGCCATCGAAGACAAGCTGCGCAAGGATGGCTTGAAGGAAGGCGCCTGGAGCATTTCCCGCTTCAAGGGCCTGGGCGAGATGAATGCCGAGCAGCTGTGGGAGACCACCATGAACCCCGACACCCGTCGCCTCCTGCCCATCGGCTTTGGCGAACCCGGTGTGCAGACATCGGAAGAGCGCTTCAACATGTTGATGGGCAAGGGCGAAGCCGCCTCCCGTCGGGCCTGGATCGAAGAGCACGGCAACGAGGCCGAGGCGGATATCTGAGATGGCCAGGCCAGCGGCACGCCGCCTCCTGCGCACGCTGCACGGCGCCCTGATGGGCGCGGGCGTGCTGCTGGGCGCGAGCATGCCGCCGGCCCAGGCCCAGGTCCAGGCGAGGCCCGACAATGCCGTGCGCTACACCGATGCCAACGGTCTGCCGCATACGCATGTCGAAGCCGCCGGCGATGCCGCTGCCGCCGCCGGGACCATCCTCTACCGCTATACCGATGCCGAGGGCGCAGTCCACGTCTATGCCGACAAGCTGGACAACCCGGAGCGCCTCATGGCCAACAGTGCCGACGCGCTGAACCACCATGGCAACCGGGATGCCTCCGACACCCGCGCCGACCCGCCCTTCGTGCGCACCATGCTGGCCCATCCGGATGCCGGCAAGTACGACGGCCTGCTCCAGCAGGCGGCCGGCGAGTTCGGGCTGGATGCCGCGCTGCTCAAGGCGGTGATGACGGCCGAGTCGGGCTTCAATGCGCGCGCGGTATCGTCCAAGGGCGCCATCGGCCTCATGCAGATCCTGCCCGAGACCGCCGAGCGCTATGGCCTGCAAGGCGATCGTCGCAAGAGCCTGCACCAGAAGCTGACCGACCCGAAGATCAACATCCGCCTGGCCGCGCGCTACCTGCGCGACCTGATGGCGATGTTCCCGCAGCGCGTGGAACTGGCCATTGCCTCCTACAACGCCGGTGAAGGCACGGTGCAGAAATACGGCAACAAGATTCCGCCCTATCCGGAGACGCAGGGGTATGTGCGGCTGGTGTCGCGTTTCTATCAACTGTATCGCCCGGGCCCAGCGGTGTCGATGGTGCAGGCCAGCCGCGACGATGTTGCGGGCGGGCCGCGCCTGAAGGTGACCCTCCCGCCTCACGCGCCCAGCACCCGCCAGGAAGACCAGTAGGACCAACAAAACCAAGAAATCAACCATATCGGGGAACGGTAGTAATGATCATCGCAATCGATTTAGGCACCACCAATAGCCTGGTCGCTGTATGGCGCAATGGACAGGCAGAAATCATTCCCAATGGCTTGGGAGAACACCTCACGCCGTCCTGCGTCGGACTGGATGATGACGGCAGCCTGCTGGTCGGCAAGGCGGCGCAAGAGCGGCTGCAGACCCACCCCGAGCTGAGCACGTCGCTCTTCAAGCGCTACATGGGTAGCGACAAGCGCATCACGCTAGGCAACAAGGTATTCCGTCCAGAAGAGCTGTCCTCGATCGTGCTGCGCGCCCTCAAGGCCGATGCCGAAGCCTATCTTGGCGAGCCGGTCAACGAAGCCGTCATCACCGTGCCGGCCTACTTCAGCGATGCCCAGCGCAAAGCCACGCGTCACGCTGGCCAGCTGGCTGGCATGAAGGTCGATTCGCTGCTCAACGAGCCCACCGCTGCGGCACTGGCCTTTGGCATGCACCAACAGCAGGCCGAGAGCAAGTTCCTCGTCTTCGACCTGGGCGGCGGCACCTTTGACGTCTCCATCCTCGAGCTCTTCGATGGCGTGATGGAAGTGCGGGCCACGGCCGGCGACAACTTCCTCGGCGGCGAAGATTTCCTGCAGGCGATGACCGTCGATTTTCTCAAACGCAGCGGCCTGGCAGAATGCCTGGGCGGCACGCCACTGGATGCGCGCCAGGCCCGCAAGCTGCGCGAAGAGATGGAGCGCGGAAAACGCGCGCTGTCGGAGCAAGCTGGCACCACGCTGCGTGTGCATTACGGAGATCAGGAATATCGCTGCGAGCTGGACGAAGATATGCTGGCCCGCCTGGCCGAGCCTTTGCTGGAACGGTTGCGCCAGCCAGTGGAGCGCGCCATGCGCGATGCCCGCATCCGCACCAATGAACTGGACAAGGTCGTTCTGGCAGGAGGCGCCACCCGCATGCCACTGGTACGCAAACTGGTCTCGCGTATGTTTGGCCGCTTCCCGGATATCTCCGTCAATCCGGATGAAGTGGTGGTGCTTGGCGCGGCCGTGCAGGCCGGCCTGAAGATGCGTGACGAAGCGCTGCAGGAAATCGTGCTCACCGACGTCGCTCCGTACTCGCTGGGCATCGCGATCTCGCATCAGGTCGGCCCGACCCAGTACACCCATGGGCATTATCTGCCCATCATCGAACGCAATACGGTGATTCCAGCCTCGCGCTCCAACAGCATTGCCACCATCAAGGACAACCAGGAACAGGTCGTGGTGCCGATCTACCAGGGGGAATCGAGGATGGTCAGCGACAACATCCTGCTGGGCGAACTGAGCGTACCCATTCCCAAGCGCAAGGCTGGCGAAGTGTCGCTGGATATCCGCTTTACCTACGACGTGAACGGCATCCTGGAAGTGGAAGCCAAGGTGCTGGGCACCGATGACGTGCGCAAGCTCGTCATCCTGGAATCGCCCGGCGTCATGACGCAAGAGCAGATCCAGCAGCGACTGGCCGAACTGGCCGAGCTGAAGATCCACCCGCGCGACCAGATGCAGACGCGCACCCTGCTGGCGCGCGCTGACCGGCTCTACGAGCAGTCGCTAGGAGATCATCGGCACTTCCTGTCACAAGTGATCGCACGCTACCAGGCCGTGCTCGAAACACAGGATGGCCATCTGATCCGCAAGGAGCACGTCCAAGTGAGCCAGATGCTGGACCAGATTGAGCGGGAGCGTCAGCTGTGATGGACGCTGAATGGAACAAGTGGGCGTGGGACCTGCTGCAGATCGCTCCGACGCAAGACGCGCGCGCCGTCAAGCGTGCTTATGCTGCCTGCCTGAAGACCACCCGGCCCGATGAAAATGCCGACGCCTTCCAGAAACTGCGCCAGGCCTACGATCTTGCCCTGGCGCTGGCCCAGGCCGCCCTGGAGGATGATGTCGCAGAACAGGCGCCGTCAGCGTCTGCCACCGAGCCATCGCCAGCAGCGGCGCCTGCAAGCGCATCCACGATGCCATCGCCCGGCATCGACATCGTTGCCCCCGCCGCCGTCAACCCGGCACTGGCGCCCGCAGCCGCCCAGACAGTGGTGTTCGAGTTCGAGGCCAGCAGCACACCGGCGCAGAGCTGGGAAGAATTCCTGCGCGGCTATCACAATGCCCCCAACACCAGTCTGCACTACAGCCTCGCCAACGAAATCACCAAGCATACCCGCGGCCGCGACTTCGACAATCTGGATTTTGCCAACGCCTTCGAAGTCGAAGCAGCGCGATATTGCGCGCGCCCCGATGCCGATCCTGTGCTGATCGAAGGCTTGAACGCCTTCTACCGCTGGGAAGCAGACCCGTCCATGCTCAATGCCGCGCAACCCGGACTGGCCTGGCAAATCATGTCCGAACTACGCGCCTTGCGCATGCATCACCACTTGGTGAACCGCAAGACCGACGCCTCGCGCGCGCTGCTGGCCAGCGCCCCGCCGCGGTGGAGTCGCAAGCTCTACAACCGCAGCGTCACCGACGAGATACAGCAACTGATCCAGCACATGCGCTGGAACTGTCCCGAAACACTGCAACGCAAGCTCAACCCGGAGGTCGTGAGCTGGTGGGAAGAAAAGCTGGCCCGCAAGCGTCTGCAAGGACACAACCTGCTTGCCTCGTTCGTCCTTGGCGTATCTTTTTCGACGATGTTGTTCACCTCGCTTCACTACAGCGACGTCGACCACCAGATCAAGGAGGCGCTAGGCCGCAACACCTACTATGTCAGCGTTTGGCTGCTGGGCCAGTTGCTGCTTCTGGCAGCGACCTGCGTGCTGGTCTTTGGCTCCTCCACGCTGAGCGACCGGCTGCATGCGCTACTGCAATCTCGCGCAGGGCAACTGGCCTGGATTGCACCGGCGGCGCTGCTGAGCCTGCCGTTCATGATGCTTCCCCCGCACGCCAGCGCCTGGTTGCTGCTGCCGCTCTGCCTGGGCATCTCGGCCATCGCATTGTATGTGATGGTAGTGAGTACATTGCGGCTCGGCGGCGCCGGCACGGGGGCGAGCACGGGCATCGGCATCCTCAGGCTGCTGGGGATTTTCATTGGCATGTTACTGGTGCATAGCCGCGACAACGATGTCTTTGGACCGATGTTCCTGCCCTGGGCCTACATGCTGGCGCTGGGGGGCGAGCATTACTATCCATTGCTGGATGCGGATTTCAAACATCTGACCAAACTGCGGGCAGCCTGGCTGATCTCGAGTGTACTGACGGTGATCGGTGTGCTCAACCATGGCTATGATGCGCCGACGAGCCTGATTGTGATCAGTTGGGCGCTGGCAGTCACAGGGATGCTGATCTCCAGTATCTATGCAAACTCGACCACGCTGCCCTACTTGTGTGTGTTCATCTATTTCACGGCAAGCAAGTTCGCTGCTGTGTTCGCGAAAACCGAAATCGGCGAGATGCTAGTTCCGACGACAATGCTGCTCACCGCGATGGTCTTCACCGTAGCCAACCTACTGACCCGAACCGTATCCAGACGCCCTTTTTCCTGAACGTTGGCATCGCCGGCGATCTCGCCTGGTGCTGCCAACGCAAGGCAAGACCCTAACCAAGACTGACCCATGACAGAACAAGCCAACCTCTTTGACCAGACACCATCGGCCCCGGACGGCGACACCCTGACGCTGTCCACCTTCGCCGAGCGCGCCTATCTCGACTACGCCATCTCGGTGGTCAAGGGCCGCGCCCTGCCCGACGTGGCCGACGGCCAGAAGCCGGTGCAGCGCCGCATCCTCTACGCGATGAACGAACTGTCGCTGAACTCAGCGGCCAAGCCGCGCAAGTCCGCCGCCGTGGTCGGCGATGTGCTGGGCAAGCTGCACCCGCACGGCGACCAGTCGGTCTACGACGCGCTGGTGCGCATGGCCCAGGACTTCTCGCTGCGCTATCCGCTCATCGACGGCCACGGCAACTTCGGCTCGCGCGATGGCGATGGCGCCGCGGCGATGCGCTACACCGAAGCCCGCCTGACGCCCATCAGCAAGCTGCTGCTCGACGAGATCGACATGGGTACCGTGGCGTTCCAGCCCAACTACGACGGCTCCACCGAAGAACCGCGCCTGCTGCCGGCGCGCCTGCCCTTCCTGCTGTTGAACGGCGCCTCCGGCATCGCCGTCGGCATGGCCACCGAAATCCCGTCGCACAACCTCACCGAAGTGGCCAAGGCCGCCGTGGCCATGATCCGCAATCCCAAGATCAGCCACGCCGAACTGATGGAACTCATCCCCGGCCCCGACTTCCCCGGTGGCGGCCAGATCATCACGCCGCAGGCGACCATTGCCGAGATGTACCAGAGCGGCCGTGGCAGCCTGAAGGTGCGCGCCCGCTGGAAGATCGAAGACCTGGCACGCGGCCAGTGGCAGGCGGTCATCACCGAGCTGCCGCCAGGCGTGTCCTCGCAGCGCGTGCTCGAAGAAATCGAGGAACTCACCAATCCCAAGCTCAAGCTGGGCAAGAAGTCGCTCACCCCCGAGCAGCAAGCCCAGAAGGCCGCCATCCTCGGCCTGCTCGACGCCGTGCGCGACGAGTCCGGCCGTGAAGCGCCGGTGCGCCTGGTGTTCGAACCCAAGTCCAAGAACCAGGACCAGACCGAGTTCATGAACACGCTCCTGGCCCAGACCTCGCTGGAGACCGGCGCCTCGCTGAACCTGGTGATGATCGGCGGCGATGGCCGTCCGCGCCAGAAGAGCCTGACCGACATCCTCACCGAGTGGGTCAGCTTCCGCTTCGAGACCGTGACCCGCCGCACGCAATTCCGCATGCAGAAGGTCAACGACCGCATCCACATCCTGGAAGGCCGGGAAGCGGTGCTGTTGAACATCGACAAGGTCATCAAGATCATCCGCGAGTCGGACGAACCCAAGCCGGCCCTGATCGACGCCTTCAAGCTCTCGGACCGCCAGGCCGAAGACATCCTGGAAATCCGCCTGCGCCAACTGGCACGCCTGGAAGCCATCAAGATCGAGCAGGAGCTGGCCGAGCTGCGCGGCGAGAAGAGCACGCTGCAAGACCTGCTGGACAACCCGGCCTCGATGAAGAAGCTGGTCATCAAGGAAATCGAGGGCGATGCCAAGACCTACGGCGACGCCCGCCGCACCATCATCGAGGAAGCCGAACGCGCCACCTTCGAGCAGAAGGTGATCGATGAACCGGTCACTGTCATCATCTCGCAGAAGGGCTGGGTGCGCGCCCGTACCGCTCACGGCCACGATGCCACGCAATTCACCTTCAAGGCGGGTGACAGCCTGTATGGCACCTTCGAATGCCGCACCGTGGACAATCTGCTGGCCTTCGGCTCCAATGGCCGGGTCTATACCATTGCCGTCAACGCCCTGCCCAATGCGCGCGGCGATGGCGTGCCTGTGACCACCCTGCTGGAACTGGCCAGCGGCAGCAGCATCCTGCACTACTTCGCCGGTCCGGCCGATACCACGCTGCTGCTGGCCTCCGACGGGGCCGCCGGTTTCATCGCCAAGGCCTCCGACATGTTCGGCCGGGTCAAGGGCGGCAAGAGCTTCTTCACGCTGGATGAAGGCGCCCTGCCGCTGGCGCCGCGTCCGGTGCCCGCCGACGCCAGCGCCGTGGCCTGCGTCTCGGGCAATAGCCGACTGCTGGTATTCGGCCTGGACGAGATGAAGACGCTGTCTTCCGGTGGCCGTGGCGTGAACCTGATGGAGCTGGAAAAGAACGAGAAGCTCATCGCCGCCCAGGCCATCAGCCAGAAGGGCGTCGTCGTCATGGGCACCGGCAATGTCGGCAAGGCCAAGGAGATCGCCCTGTCGGCGGCCGGCCTGGGCGCTCATATCGGCAAGCGTGCGCGCAAGGGGCGTGCGCTCGAATCACGCATCAAGGTGGTGGGACTGCGCCCGCAAGACTGACGCATCTTTCCCGCCACGCTCCTGCCGCGCCCCCGTCCTCCCCGAGGTCGGGGGCGTTTTTCATGGCCGCTGTTTTCATGGCCGCTGTCGCAGCGGCCTAGGCGATGGCAACCGACACCCGATACAGCAACACGCCCAGCAGGCCGAAAGCGCCCGCCAGCATGCAGTACGGCGCCCACTTGCGCGCACGCATGCCATAGCCGAACAGCAGCAGGCAGATGCTGATGGCAGGTATCAAGGCGGAAGGGCTGGTCAAGTCCATGATGCATACTCCCCGGTGGGTTGAAATTCACATGTGATCCATCACGCCATCTGGCTAATGGTCTTCCTGAAACGGCCCAGCGCCGCCGCAAACAGCACCGCGCCGATGGCGAAGATGGCCAGCAGCTGCGGCCACACCACCTCCAGGCCGGCGCCGCGATAGAGGATGGCCTGGCCGGCCGCCACGAAATGCGTGGTCGGGGCCACCAGCATGATGTCCTGCACCAGCTGCGGCATGCTCTCGCGCGGGGTCGAGCCGCCCGACAGCAATTGCAGCGGCAACAGCACCAGCACCACCAGCATGCCGAACTGCGGCATGGAGCGCGCCAGCGTGGCCATGAAGATGCCCATCGAGGTGGTGGCAAAGAGGTGCATCACGGTCACCAGCATGAACAGCGCCACCGAGCCCTGGATCGGCACCTGCAAGGCCAGCCGCACGATCAGCAGCAAGGCCCCCAGTGCCGCCAGCGCCACCACCAGGCCCATGGACCAGACCTTGGCCAGCATGATCTCGGCCGGCGTCACGGGCATGACCAAGAGATGTTCGATGGTGCCGTGCTCGCGCTCGCGGATCAGCGCCGCCCCCGTCAGGATGATGGAGAGCATGGTGACGTTGTTGATGATCTCCATCAGCGAGCCGAACCAGGATTGCTCCAGGTTGGGATTGAAACGCATGCGCAAGGCCAGGTTCACCGGCGAGGCCGCGCCCTGCTCGCTGCGGGCGACGAACTGCGTCACCTCGGTGGTGATGATCTGCTGGATGTAGCCATTGCCGGTGAAGGCCTGGCTCATGCGGGTGGCATCGACATTGAGCTGCAGCGCCGGCGCGCGACCGGCCAGCACCTCGCGCTGGAAGTCGGCCGGGATGTCCAATACGAAGGTGTAGTCGCCATCATCCATGCCGGCATCGGCCTGGGCGGCAGTGACCAGCCGGGGCGTGCGGAAATGCGGTGGATAGAAGGCCGCGGCAATGCGTGCCGACAGCGGCGAGGCATCGTTGTCGACGATGGCGATGGCGGCATGGTGCAGGCTCTCCGGCATGGCGGTGGCGGCCACGTAGATCGACAGGGTGAAGGTATAGGCGATCAGCACCAGCATGGCCGGGTCGCGCAGCAGGCTCCACAGTTCCTTGATGCCGAGGCGGTAGAGGTTGGCCAGGAAGGCGCGCATGTCAGTGCTCCTGCTTCTTCAGCAACAACACTGACAGGCCCAGGATCACGGGCACTGCCGCCAGCAAAGGCCAGAACGACGACACCAGGTCGGGCAGCGTCAGGGCCTTGCTGAAAACGCCTCGGCTGATGTCGAGGAAATGCGTGGCCGGATAGAGCTGGCCGATCACTGCCCCCGCTCCTTCCAGCGACGATACCGGGTTAAGCAAACCGGCAAACTGCACGCAGGGAATGAGGGTGCCGATCATGGTCACGAACAGCGCCGCGATCTGGCTCTGGGTAAAGGTCGAGGCCAGCAGGCCGAAGCCGGTCGAGCAGACGATGAACACCAGCGCCGCCAGCGACAGCGTGAGGAAGCTGCCCTTCAGGGGTACGTCGAACACGGTCACCGCCAGCAACACCAGCAGCAGGAAGTTGAGCATGCCCAGCAACAGGTAGGGCAACTGCTTGCCCAACAGGAATTCGGTACGCGTGACCGGCGTGACATACAGGTTGAGGATGGAGCCCAGCTCCTTCTCGCGCACCACCGACAGCGCCGTCAGCATGGCCGGGATCATCATCAGCAGCATCGGAATGATGGCCGGCACCATGGCCGGCAGGCTCTTCACATCCGGGTTGTAGCGATAGCGCGTCTCGATGGTGCTGGGGCTGACCAGGGTCTGGCCCAGACGGTGGATGGCCATGTCGACCAGCCACAGCTGGTGCATGCCCTGCACATAGCCGCGCACGGTCTCGGCGCGGGTCGGCATGGCGCCATCGACCCAGGCACCGATCTCGACCATCTTGCCCCGCGCAATGTCGCGGGCAAAGCCGGGCGGGATCTCGATGGCCAGTGAAATCTCGCCGCTGCGCATGCGCCGGTCCAGGTCCTGGTAGTCGCTCAGGGGCGGCTTCTCGATGAAATAGCGCGAGCCCGACAGGTTCAGCGCATAGTTCTGGCTCAGCCCGGTCTGGTCCTGGTCGAGCACGGCGTAGCTGAGGTTTTCCACATCCAGGTTGATGCCGTAGCCGATGATGAACATCAGGATCGCCGTACCCAGCAGCGCCAGCGTGGCCCGCACCGGATCGCGCCGCAACTCCAGGCTCTCGCGTTGGCTGTAGCTCAAGGCACGACGCAAGCGGATGCCCAGGCCGCCGCCCGGGCCTGGCTTGGCAAGCTGGATTGGCGAAGCTGCCAACGGTGCCTGGGGCGCGGCGGCATCAGGGGACTGGCCCTTGCCAGCCGCCTCTTCCAGATAGGCGATGAAGGCCTGCTCCAGCGTAGTCGCGCCGCGCCGGCGGATCAGTTCGTCCGGGGTGGCGCTGACCAGCACGCGCCCGGCATGCATGAGCGAGATGCGGTCGCAACGCTGCGCCTCGTTCATGAAGTGGGTGGAGATGAAGATGGTCACATGGTCCCGGCGTGCCAGGTCGATCATCAGTTGCCAGAACATGTCGCGCGCGATCGGATCGACGCCGGAGGTCGGCTCGTCCAGGATCAGCAGCTCGGGCTTGTGTACCATCGCCACGGCCAGCGAGAGGCGCTGGCGTATGCCCAGCGGGAGGCTCTCGGGCAGGCTGTCGAGCACCTCCAGCAAACCGAAGCGCTCCGCCATCTCCTGCGTGCGGGCCGCGATCTCGCCCTCGGGCACGCGGTACAGGCGCGCATGCAGCACCAGGTTCTGGCGCACGCTCAGCTCGCCATACAGCGAAAACGCCTGCGACATGTAGCCCACGCGGGCGCGCGTGGCCATGTCGCGTGGATCGACCTCCCGCCCGAACAGCCAGGCCTGGCCCTCGGTGGCTTGCAGCAGGCCGGTGAGCATCTTCATGGTGGTCGACTTGCCGCAGCCATTGGACCCCAGGAAACCGAAGATCTCGCCACGCCGGATACGGAAATCGACATGATCGACCGCCACGAAATCTCCGAAGCGCATCGTCAGGCCCCGCGCTTCAATGGCGATCTCCCCTGCCCCGTCCTCGGCCAGCGGCGTCACCTGGACCGCGTGATGGCCGCGCCGCTTTTCCTCCGGCAGCAAGGCGATGAAGGCCTGTTCCAGCGATGCGGTAGCGGTGCGCCGATGCAGCTCGGCCGGCGTGCCAGTGGCCATCACACGACCACCGTCCATGGCGACCAGCCAGTCGAAACGGTCGGCCTCTTCCATGTAGGCCGTGGCGACGATGACACTCATGCCCGGCCGCTGCCGGCGGATGCGCTCGATCAGCTCCCAGAACTGCGCGCGCGAGAGCGGATCGACACCGGTGGTGGGCTCGTCCAGGATCAGCAGGTCGGGATCGTGGATCAGGGCGCAGCACAGGCCCAGCTTCTGCTTCATGCCGCCCGAGAGCTTGCCGGCGGGACGCGCCAGGAAAGCATCCAGGCCCGTGCCCCGGGTCAGCTCGTCGATGCGGCGGCGGCGCTCGGCGCCGTCCTGACCGAACAGGCGGCCGAAGAATTGCAGGTTTTCTTCCACCGACAGGGTGGGATAGAGATTCTTGCCCAGGCCCTGCGGCATGTAGGCGATGCGCGGGCAGGCCTGCTGCCGATGATGGCGCTGCCGCATATCGCCCGCCAGCACCGAGAGCTGCCCCTGCTGCAGGGCGCGCGCGCCCGACACCAGCGACAGCAGGCTGGACTTGCCCACGCCGTCGGGCCCGATCAGGCCCACCATGCGGCCGGCCGGGATGTCCAGCGACACGGCATCCAGCGCCAGCGTGGCACCGTAACGCAAGGACACCTGCTCCAGGCGCGCCACGCAGGAGTCGCCCGGGGCCGGTGGCAGGGTCATTGCGGGACCTTCACGGCCAGTGCGTCAGGCCAGGGCGTGGCGGGATCGGTACGCACCCAGGCCACGCCCGGCAGGCCGGTCTTGACCAGCGCCAGGTGCTTTTGCAGCAGCGCCGGATCGATCTGGGCCTTGACGCGGAACATCAGCTTCTGGCGCTCGCTGGCCGTCTCCACCGTCTTGGGCGTGAACTGCGCGGTACTGGCCACGAAGGACAACTTGGCCGGGATCACATACTGGGGCGCCGCATCGAGCACGATGCGTGCCTCGCCACCCAGGGCCAGCTTGCCCGCCGTGGTCTCGGGTACGAAGAAGGTCATGTAGACATCGCCCAGGTCCACCAGGTTGAGTACCTTGCCCCCCGCCCCAAGCACCTCGCCGGGCTGGGCGATGCGATATTGCACGCGCCCGGCGCGCGGTGCGACCAGGGCGCTGTCATCGATATCGACCTTGATGCGCTGGACCGTTGCGAGCGCTGCCGTCACGGTCGAACGGGCACCGCTGACCTGGGTGCGCGCCGCCACTACGGCGGCCTGGGCTGCCGTCACCTGGGCGCGCGATGCCGTCACCGCTGCTTGCGTGCCGAGCACGCGGGCGCGGTCGTCATCGAGTTCCTGTACCGACGAAGCCCCTTCCCTGACCAGCACCTCCGAACGCGACAGACGCCGCCGCGCCGCATCCAGCTCGCTCTCGCGCTGCGCGGTCTGGGCCAGGGCCGCCTGGTAGTCACTCTCACGCACGGCCACCTGGGCCTCGGCACTGGCCACCGCCGACACCGACTGCTGCTGGCGCGCCTGGGCCTCGTCGCGCTGCGCCTCCAGCGACAGCACCTGCATGCGCGCCAAGGTCTGGCCGGCACTCACGAAATCGCCCTCGTTGACCAGGATGGCATCGACGCGTCCGGCCAGCTTGGTGGCGACATCGACCTCGGTAGCCTCGATGCGCCCATTGCCACTGGCAAAGCCCTCACCGGGACCGGTGTGATGCAGGTGCTGCCAGGCATAGGCCGCGCCACCGGCGAGCAGCACGAGGAGCAGCCCGACGGACGCGCGGGAGATCCATTTCTTGTGATCGATGGAGAGAGTCATGGTCATGAACCCGAACGAGGGAGGAACGGTGAAGCGGCCGTGGCAGCGTCCCCCCCGAGTGCCGCATACAGCGCCACCGAGGAGGACAGCAAGGCGCGCCGGATCTGCACCAGTTGCTGCTGGGCCGAGAGCAGGTCGCGCTGGGCGTCGAGCACATCGAGGAAAGGTGCGGCGCCATTGTCATAGCGCAGCGCCGACAGGCGCGCCCGCTCGCCCTGCACGCGCACGGCGGTCTGCGCAATGGCCAGCTGCTCGGCCAACCGCTGGCGCGCGCTGAGCGCATCGGCCACGTCGCGGAAGGCGCCCTGCACGGTCTTTTCATAACTGGCGACCGCGATATCGCGACGCACCTCAGCCAGATCAAGATTGTTGCGCAAGCGCCCGGCGGTAAAGATCGGCAGCGAGATGCTGGGCGAGAAGGTCCAGGCGTGGCTGCCATCGCGGAACAGGCCGCTCAGTTCGGCGCTGGCGCTGCCCAGGTTACCGGTCAGCGAAACGCTCGGGAAGAAGGCCGCACGCGCCGCGCCGATATTGCCATTGGCGGCGATGAGCCGGTGCTCGGCCGCCGCCACATCGGGACGGCGCACCAGCAACAGCGCAGGCAGGCCCGGCTGCAGCGGTGCGAAGGCCATGTCGAGTGCGGTACGCGCCTGCCCCACCGGCAGGTCGAGCGGACTGCCGACCAGCAGGGTCAGCGCATTGAGACGCTGCTCGCGCAGTTGTTCCAGCTGCGCGCCCAGGGCCTGGGCTTGCGTGAGCAGGGTTTCGATCTGGGTCAGGTTCAGGCGCGATGTCGCACCCACCTCGACCCGGCGCGAGAAGATGCGGAAGCTCTCCTGACGGCTGGCGATGGTTTCCCGGGCGATCGCCAGTCGTTCATCCAATTCGGCCAGTTCCAGGTAGGCATCGGCGACCTGCCCCACCAGGCTCAGGGCCGCCGCACGACGCGTGGCCTCGCTGGCACGGGCATTTTCCAGCGCGGCATCGTCGAGGCTGCGCAAGCGGCCCCACAGGTCGATCTCCCAGGTACTCAGCCCCAGGCCGGCCTGGTAGGCGCTGCCAACCAGGGGCTTGCCGGTCAGGTTGAGATCGGCCGGCGTGCGCGAACGGTCGACCCCGGCCTGGGCGCCGATGGTGGGGAACAGGTCGGCACGCTGGATGCCATAGAGCGCGCGCGCCTCCTCGACCCGCAAGGCGGCCACGCGCAGGTCGCGGTTGTTGGCAAGTGCCTGTGCGATCAGGGCTTGCAGGCGGGGATCGGTGAAGTAGTCACGCCAGGGCAAGGGCGCGGAGGCATCCGCGTCGTCGGCTAAAGATGCCGGATAGTGCGCCGCCACCGGCGCGGCAGGCCGCCAGTAGTCCGGCGCCATCGACTGGCAAGCCGCCAGCAGCAAGGGCAAGGCGGCCAGGACGATACGTATTCTCGAAGAGGGATCGCACATCGTAGGCATCGGCAGAAGCGGGAAATGTGGGGACGAAGTTCGTCTTTTGTGTCCACATTATGAAGAGGCTTGTGGGGGCTGCCATTGATGTGCGTCAGGTTACTGACTGGTGGGTCGGTAATTTTGTACAGGTGGGATGAATGAGTTTGCGGTGATTTAAGGGATGTTATCGGTGATACCGCACATGTGTAGGCTTGATGGAGGGACCGTCCCAGTCTCAGTCGGCTCCCATATCGGTGTCCTCTGCAGTTTGGGTCAGCCGTCGAATTGTCAAAGCGCAGCGCTGTTGGATCAGGACATTGATTTGCTCAAGCACGGCATGGCCGGCAAAACCTTTGTGGGGCGCTTGCTGAAGTGTTCGGGCAGCGACGGGCAAGGCCTTGGCGAGTTCCAGGATGCGTCTCTTGACCTGTGCCCTGGAGAGGCCGGCACGTTCGGCGAACTGCTCCCAGTGCTGTGCCTGGACTTCGCTGAACTTGTACTTGCTGCCGATTTTCATCGCCATCTTGGAAGTGAGTGTCGGATACACCGCAGTCGCGAGCGTGTCGTAGAACGGTGCCAGAACGGGCTCCTTGCCTGCGTATAGCAGAGAGAAATTCTTGGCGTGCGCATCATGGTTGCCGATCAGCGCATTGAAAATCACGCAGTCGACCAGTCGCAGGATATGCGGTGCACTGGGCCGCGTCGCGACGCGAACCAGGTCAAAGCACTGTCCCAGATCCGGGCCACCTTCGTTCTGGTACTTCATTTCCGGCACCACACCTAATGCCTGGCAAAAATCCTCTTGATGCAAGCGTTGTCGGCGCCCTTGGACATCAATCACCCGGTCGTAACGCTCCACCAGCAGAAACGAGCGCCCCGACACATGGTGAACTTTTGATTTCGCTGGCTTGAGCTGCATCGCCTCAGCCAAGGCCATGCAAAACCCTTCGTTGATCACGCTGTCCTCGACGGCGTGGATGGCAGGTTTCAGGATGTGCGAACTCGGCGTGCCGTTGCGGGGCAACCCGATTCGGGCACCGTCGAAAACCACCGGCAGCTTGTCCTGGGCGCCCGCCAACGAAAGCCGCAAGCCGTCTTTGCCAGCCAGCATGGGGCGACGCGGCAACTCATCCAGGATCGCAACGACTTCGTCGTCACTCAACCATTGAATGTCATCTTGGTGGTTTGGTGCAGGCAACGCCTGGCCCGGCTCAAGGAACGTCACGGCGCCGGCGCATTCGCCACCGATATGATCCAGCAAAGCAAAGTCGTTCTGGCCAGATACCTGGAACTGCTTCGCAATCAGGCGGCGCATCTGTCCCTCAGGCAGCAGGCCTGCAAAGAATGGCCGCGCCTTTGCATCATCGAACGGTGCAGCTTGCAGCGGCAGCGATGCAGACAAGGCCACGGCACCGGATTGTTTCAGCCAAGCGGAGGCATAGCAAAAACTCAGTCGGCCATCGACTAGCGCCAACGTGCCAACGTGATTGGCAAAAAGCCAGACCTCAAGCGCATGCGTCATTGTCGCCACCGTCATATTCATCGTCGGCAGCCTGTGATGGCAATCCGTTCAACTGGATCCCCCCCCCCAAGGCGGCAATCACCCGCAACACGTTTTCCAGGCGCACGGTGGGCTTGCCAAGCTCAAGCTCGACAATGAAACGCACACCCACCCCCGCTGCCAGCGCCAACTGCGGCTGTGTCAGCCCGAGATGCTTGCGAGCGGCACGCAATGCGCGACCTAATTGTTGAGGTGATTGAATGGATGCCATGATGTGATCAATTTCCCGTTCGGGAAATTATCGACCACAACGGACCTGTATGCAAACAATATTTCCCGATCGGGAATGTTAGGGATGGTCCGGACGGGGAATGACTACGAATTTCCCGATCGGGAAACAATAAGTGGCAATCTTCCTGGTCGGCCTTATGGAGTCAAATGCCTGCCCGCTTGCAGTGAGGTAGTTGCAAGGGTCCCGACGCTGCAGTCCTGGATGAGAACGTTGCTGCCGATACCGCCCCTACTGCGCCACCCCCACCTGGTCCACATAGTGCCGGACCTCGGCGGACACCGCCGCAAACAGGGTCTGCAATTCCACCAGGCGGGGCTGGGCGCTTTGCGGTGGTTCAGCGCGTGACTGGACTTCGATGGCCTTGAGCAGGTCGGTCAGCTCGGTCGCGCCGACCAGCGCTGTCATGCTCTTGAGACTGTGCGACTCGCGCTTGACCTCGGCGGCGACGTCGGCCAGGATGGCCGATTCCAGGCGCGCAAACGTGGCCGGGGCGCTCTTGGCGAAGGTGCCAAACATGTGCCGGCAAGCGGCAACATCCCCCCCATGGCATCGAGCAAGGGCTCGGGGTTGATGTGCTGGTATCGGTTGTCGTTCACGTGTTTCTCCCTGTGGCCCGACGCAATATACTCAAATATTGCCTTCCTACCAATAGTTTTTGGGCATCCTCCCCCCGGTTTGGCAATGATTTCCCTGTTTTACCCGGTATCAGAAGACTTTCGCATCGATAGTAACGCAACCAGGCGCCAATTTGTCGTGGACGGTTTGCCCGACCACAAGCGAAAAAAAATGCCGCCCGCAAAGCGGACGGCATTTTTCAGGAGTGCCGATGCGGGATCAGGCAGCGACACGCTCCAGGCGCTGGACCTTGTCGTCGCTGGCGCCGATCTCGATCTTGCGCGGCTTCAGTGCCTCGGGGATTTCACGCACCAGTTCGATGTTGAGCAAGCCATTTTCCAGGTTGGCGCCGACCACCTTGATGTGGTTGGCCAGCTGGAAGCGCTGCTCGAAGTCGCGTGCGGCGATGCCACGGTGCAGGAAGTTGACCTGCGTGTCTTCCTTCTGCTTGCGGCCGGTGATCTTCAGGGTTTCGTTTTCGGTCTCGATGTCGATCTCGCTGCGGGCAAAGCCGGCGACGGCCATCGTGATCCGGTATTTGTCGTCGGCCACCAGTTCGATGTTGTACGGCGGGTAGCTGGGCTGATCGGTGCGCTGGGCATTGTCGAACATCTGGGCCAGGCGATCGAAGCCAATGGCGCTACGGTACAGGGGAGAGAGATCAAAAGTACGCATAAAAATATCCTTTCAGTTAAGCGATGTTTTCGTCGCAGACCTCACCATCGAGCATCTGCTGGTACTGATCTAGGGATGCGTTTTTGGCTTTTCAAGGGATATTTTTTTAAAAATTAGCTCTGCGCGAGTTGGTGGCGGTGCTGAAGGTCGCCTGAACTTGCCGGCACGCCTCTCTATTCACTGACCAATGTTGTTGCCGATGCCGGCACTTTCACACGTCGCCATGGTGTCGTAGCCCAGGTAGAAATACAGATTGCCAATCTTGCGTTTGCCATCGAACAGATCAAGGTTGATACCTTCAATGCCTACGCAACTCTTGATCCTATAGCGTTTTTTCCGGGTAACAGCCAAGTACGAATCTGGCAGCGACACGACATGCTCGGCGTTGATGACGGCGATGCCCCGGTTCCACTTGATGAGGGATTTGATGTGCCTGCTGGTTCGGAAATGCAGGACTTCCTTATCCGCCATGATGAAGTCGATTTGTTCGGCCAGCTTGAAATCGCTTCGTTTCAGCGTTCGGCAAGAAACCGCTTCAGTCATTTGCTCGGGGCAGAAGGTCACTCTGTGTATTGCATTCAATGGAATCGTTGAGTAAAGGCTCAGACCCTCTTCATCCTGCTGATAGAAGGCGATATCGACATCCGCCTGCGCGAGCGGGAAGAATGAAACCAAGCAGATGGTCAACGCCAGTTTTATCGTGCTCATGTGCCGTTATCAGACCAGTGAGGCGGGTCAGAGATCAGTTTGTAGCACCCATAGGTGGCGCCAATGCGATACAGCACCGCGTTGTCAGTAACTTCTACCGCCTCGGCGGCAGCATTGCTCATGGTCTTTCCGATGATGCCCGTGATCGTCATGTCGACGGCCGCCCGTTCAGTATGTCGGGAAATCAAAGCGGGAGGATGGACGATTGTGTAGCCTCTGGCCATATGCGCTGCGGCGTTTCTGGAAGTGCGCTCATTGAAGGTTCCCAAAATTCAGAGGAGCCGCGAGGATGCCAAACAATCCTGGCACTGACGTAATGTCGGTCGGAATGAGTTTAATAATTCAAAGTTACTCGTCTTTTCTTTGCAATATATTCGAAACGGGTGATCCACCATGCGGCTTCAGCCCCTTGAAAAATCACCCTCCAGCACCATCGCGATACGCTCGCGCTCGGCCTGCACCGCAGCCCCGCCGGCGGCCAGACCTTCCATGCTGTAGAAGCGCAGGTCATGCAGACCGATGGTGGCCAAGGCCACCTTCAGGTAGGGCGTGAGGAAATCCGGCTGGCGTGCCGTCGTGCCGCTGAAGCGCCCGCCGGAGACGATGCCGACATACACCGGCCGGTCACGCAACAAGCCGACCTTGCCATCCGGCGTGATGGCAAAGCTGCGTCGCACGCGCACCACATGGTCGATCCAGGCCTTCAAGGTCGACGGCAGCGTGTAGTTGTGCATGGGCGTACCGATGACCACGGCGTCGGCCGCGTCCAGTTCGGCGATCAACTGGTCCGACAGGGCCAGCGTGCCGACGGCCTGGTCTTCATCGACAGCCACGGGCGAACCCAGCGCCTCGGCATAGGAGGCATCGACATGGGGGATGGCATCGCCATGCAGGTCGCGCACGCTGATGCGGGCATGGCCGCTGTGCGCTGCCAGCCGGGCGACGATCTGTTGCGACAGCCACCAGGCGTTGGAACCCTGCTGGCGCGGACTGGCTTGCAGATGCAGGATCTTCATGCGGCACCTCCCGTGGAGCCGACGATGGGCTTGCCGAAGCGCAGCGCGCCGGTCAGCAGGCCCTGGCGGAAATAGAAGCGCTGCGCCAGCGCATTGGCCATGCCCGTATCGAGCACCAGGCGCACGCAAGCGGCCTGCAAGGCCACGTCGTCAAGCGCCTTGAGCAGGCGCTCGCCCCAGCGCTTGCCGCGCTGGCCGGTGGCCGAGACCAGGTCGTCCACATAGAGGAACTTGCCATACACCAGGTTCTCCTGGAAACGATAGCCGGCCAGGGCCACGACCTGGTCGTCATCCCACGCGGCCAGGATGCGGTAATCCTGGCGGACCTGACGACTGATGCGGTCGATGAACTCGTCCTCGTTCTTCAGATGGGGACGCAACTCGTGCATGACGGCAAAGCAGGCAAGCTGCTCGGCCTCGGTATCGGCATGACGCAGGGCGGCGTCCTCGATGCGCCAGTCGGCGGGCGCCGCAAGGTGGGATGGATGATGCATGGCTCTCCGTGGAAATGATGCAGTTCGAAAGAGCCTCATCCTAAAACGCCGATGGCATAATCAGGAGATCCAAGAAATGAGATTCCGACTAGGCCATGATTTCCTCCTCCAGTACCGCCGCGTCCTCCTTCCTGAGCCTCAACGCCGGCAGCGATGAGCCCTACTACCGCCAGATCTACCATCGCCTGCGCAGCGCCGTGGCCGAGGGCTTGCTGCATCCCGGGGACCGCATCCCCTCGGCGCGCGCCCTGGCCGTGGAACTGGGCCTGGCGCGTGGCACGGTGGAGAGCGCCTATTCCCTGCTGGCGGCCGAGGGCTATCTCGAGGCGCGCGGACAGGCCGGCACCGTCGTGGCGGCCGGCTTGCAGTCGCGCTCGCCCAGCCAGGCCACCTCCGCAAGGACTACCACGCCGCGCCCACACCAGCGCCCCCGGATGATCGATGACACCCAGGCCCAGTCGCAGGGCCCGCGTCCCTTCCAGATGGGCATCCCGGCGCTGGATGCGTTTCCGCGCAAGCTGTGGGCGCGCCTGGGCGCGCGCGTCGTGCGGGCCACCCAGCCGGCCGACATGCTCTACCCGCCCATCGCCGGACTGGCGCGACTGCGCACCGAGATCGCCCGTTACCTGCAGGTCTCGCGCGGGCTGGCATGCCGGCCTGAGCAGGTCTTCATCACGGCGGGCTATCGCGATTCACTCAACCTGGTCTCGCGTACTCTGCTGCAGCCGGGTGATCCGGTATGGATAGAAGATCCCGGCTATCCACCGACCGCTGCCCAGTTGCGCGAGGCGGGCATGCAACTGGTCGGGGTGCCGGTCGATGAAGATGGCCTGCAGGTGGCCAAGGGCCTGCAACTGGCGCCCCATGCGCGTGCGGCCGTGGTCACGCCGGCGCACCAGAGCCCGGGCTGCATGGCGCTGTCGCTGCAGCGGCGCCTGGCCTTGCTGGACTGGGCCGCACGCCAGCAGGCCTGGATCGTGGAAGACGACTACGATGGTGAATACCGCTATGTGAGCCGGCCCCTGCCGGCCCTGAAAAGCCTGGATAGGGACGACCGCGTGCTCTATGCCGGTACCTTCAGCAAGGTGCTGTTCCCGGCGATCCGGCTGGCCTACCTGGTGGTGCCGCTGGCCCAGGTGGAGCGTTTCGAGCAGACGGCGCGGCTGTTCTCCAGTGGCAGCCCGGCCCTCACCCAGCACATCGTCGCCGACTTCCTGGCCGAAGGTCATTTCGCCCGGCATATCCAGCGCATGCGCCGCCTTTATGGCGAGCGCCGCGAACTGGCCAGCGCCGGCCTGGATGCGGTGCTGCGCCCGCATCTGCAGGTGCAGTCACCACCCGGTGGCATGCACCTGCTGCTGCGCCTGCAGGGACGTCGTTCCGATCATGCCCTGGCCGAGAAGATGCGCCAGGATGGCATGTTCAGTCGCGCCCTGTCCGAATGCCTGCTGGCCCCGCGCCCGGGCGTACCGCCCATGCTCATGCTCAGCTTCACCAACATCGACAGCCAGCGGCGCGCGCAGGAACTGGGCAAGCGCATCCTGGCACTGCTGGCACGGGAATGACATGGACTAGTCCGAATCACTATTCTTGGCACTTATCGACTGGACCATGGTGGATCATCATGGCGGTGTTGTTCCACCATCTCCAGGAAAGAATCCGCCATGAGCCATCGCATCGATCTCTACAAGAACGCCACCGAACCCTACAACGGCCTGCTGGCCATCAACGCGCACCTGAAGAAGTCCGTACTGCCCGCCGACCTGGTGGAGCTGGTCTTCCTGCGGGTGTCGCTCATCAATGGCTGCGCCTATTGCATCGACAAGCATTCGCGCGATCTCATCAAGAGCGGCATGAGCATCGACAAGCTGGTGCTGGTACCGGTCTGGTACGAAGCCGGCGAACTGTTCACCCCGCGCGAGAAGGCGGCACTGGCCTGGTCCGAAGTGGTGACCCGCATCGGCGAGACGACCGCGCCGGACGCCGACTACGAGGCCGTGACCAGTCATTTCAACGCAGCCGAATATGCCGAGCTGACCATGGCGATCGCCCTGATGAATGCCATGAACCGACTGGCCATCTCAGGCCGCATGACACCGCAGGCGGCGCGCCAGTAAGCCCCTGGCTCAGGCGGCTTTCAGGGCCGCCACCAGGGTGCGCAGCGAGGCCCGCGTGCGGGCTTCCTTGAGGCGGCTGTGCAGCATCACCTGGGCCAGCGGCAGCGCCGGCAACCCCAGCCGCGCACCGACATCGACACTGCCGGCCGGGGCGCTGCGATAGAGCAGCGCCGAGACCGCCAGCCCCGCGCTGACCGCCGCCCCCACGGCCAGGATGCCGCCGCCGACAAAGACCTCGCACCAGGGAATGCCGACCTCGTCGAGCCGGCGCACCGCCAGTTCGCGGATGCGGCAAGCCGAGGAAAAGGTCGCCACCCGCAAGGCCCCACCGGCCCAGCATTGCGCATCGGGCTGGGCGAACCAGCCCAGGCGTTCTTCCATCACCAGCTCCCCGCCCACGTCCTGTGGTTCGCGGCGCACGATGACGGCATCCAGTTCACCCCGCTCGTACTGCGGCATCAGGTCGCCCGAGGAACCTACCCGCACCTCTACCAGCACACCCGGATCGTAGTCATGCACCTGGGCCAGCACGCGTGGCAGGCTGGCACCGGCGATATGGTCGCTGATGCCCACCGAGAAACGCACCGGCCCCTGGTCCAGCCGATCCAGGGCGCGCTCATGCGCGGCCAGCAGGTCGCGCGCGGCAGGCAGGAATTGCTGGCCCTCGGCCGAGAGCCGCACCTGGCGCGGGGTACGCTCCAGCAGGCGACGACCGAGCCGTTGCTCCAGCTTCTTCAGCTTGAGGCTGATGGCGGACTGGGTGCTGTCCAGTGCCTCGGCGGCGCGCGTGAAGCTCTGCAGGTCGGCGGCCAGCACGAAGGCTTGCACGGCATCGAGATCGAGTGGTCTTTCCATGGGGCCCTCCGGTACAGGGAATATTCAATGATTCGATTTTTTAATGACTGAAATCATCAATGAGTTATTTTTCGAATCCATGAGCGAGGGTAGCATGCTTCACATCGGCCTGCATCACCGCCGCCACCCCGCTTCCACTTCAAGGAGAACATCATGCCCCTGGTCCGAGTATCCCTACTGCGCGGCAAGCCCCGCGCCTACCGTGCCGCCATCCTGGACAACATCTACCAGGCCCTGCGCGAGCGTTTCAATGTGCCCGAGGAAGACCGCTTCATGGTGCTCACCGAGCATGATGCCGAGGAGCTGGTCTTCAGCCGCAGCTACATGGGCATCGCCCGCTCGGATGACTTCGTGCTGATCCAGCTGACCGTCAGCAATACCCGCACGCAGGAGCAGAAGAATGCGCTCTTTGCGCGCATCGTCGAGCGGCTGCAGGCCGATCCGGGCATCCGGCCGGAAGACGTCATGATCAGCCTGGTCGAGGGTGACAAGGGCAACTGGTCCTTCGGCCATGGGCTGGCCCAGTACGTGCTGTAGGCGCCAGGCGCGGGCGAGCGCAATCTCGCGCAGGAACTGCTAGGATGTGGCCCAACCCATCGATTGCGCGGGCCGCCCCCGCGCTTTTTTCATGCCTAACGCGACTTCCCGCCCTCGCCCACCGTGGCGCCCGCTGGTCCGCCTGGCCGCCCTGGTGCTGCTGGCGGGCGTGCTCACGGCCTGCTCGTCGTCCAGCAAGTACTACGATCCACTCAAGTCCAACCGGACCGCGACCGGTTTTCGCAACAACTATCCCCAGCCTGAGCGCGGCTCCTTCTGGAAATGGCAATGGGAGCGCATTACCCAGGGCCTGCCGAGGCCGCCGGCCAACGATTACCAGTTTCCCGTGGTCAAGCCCGACCTGGCCTGGCTCAAGTCCAACCACACGCGGCCCAGCGTGACCTGGATAGGCCATGCCACGGCGCTGATCCAGATGGGTGGCAAGAACGTGCTGACCGATCCGATGTTCTCGGAGCGGGCCTCGCCCTTCTCCTTCCTCGGCCCGCGCCGCAAGGTGCCGCTACCGGTACAGATCGCCGAATTGCCGCACATCGACCTGGTGGTGATCTCGCACAACCACTACGACCACCTCGACCGGAGCAGCGTCGAACAGCTCAACCTGCAAGCGGGCGGGCCGCCGCTGTTCCTGGTGCCGCTGGGCCTGCGCGACTGGTTCGCCAACCTGGGCATCACCAATGTGCGGGAGATGGATTGGTGGGACAAGACTTCGCTGGAGAACCTCGATATCTACTTCGTCCCGGCCGCTCACTGGTCGGCACGCGGCCCGTTCGACCGTTCCGAGACGCTGTGGGGTGGCTGGGTATTGCAAAGCGTGCAGATGGCGCCTGGCAACGATGTCCCGGCCGCCGCGCAGGCCGAGCCCTTCTCGGTCTACTTTGCCGGTGACACCGGTTATTCAAAGGACTTCCGCGACATCGGCGAGCGCTTCGGACGCTTCGACCTGGCACTGATCCCCATCGGTGCCTACGCCCCGCGCTGGTTCATGCAGAACCAGCACGTCGATCCGGCGCAGGCGGTGCTGATCCACGAGGATGTGCGGGCCAAGCGCTCCATCGGCATCCATTGGGGGACCTTCGAACTGGCCGACGAAGCGCTGGACGAGCCACCCCAGGAACTGGCCCGGGCGCTGCGCGAGGCCAGGTTGCCGCTGGATCAGTTCATCACCCTCAAGCATGGCCAAACGCTGAAGCTGGACGAGTAGGTCCACCGCCGCGCCATGATGGACAAAGGCCCGCATGGTTGCCGATGCGGGCCTTTGTCATTGCTGCGCATAGCGTCTGTGACGAGGCCGCTACCTCAATCGACGATGAACAGCTTCGCCCCCACCGCAGTGGATGAGCGATGCGGCTCGGCATCGTCGGCTACCTGGTAGCTCATGCCCGGCTTGAGGACGAACTGGCGGCCATCCTCCAGTTCGGTGTGCAGCTCACCCTCCAGGCACAGCAGGATATGCCCCTTCACGCACCAGTGGTCGGCCAGGTAACCCGGCGTGTACTCGACCATGCGCACGCGCAGGTCGCCGAACTTGCAGGTGCGCCAGAAGGCGCGGCCGGTGATACCCGGATGCTCGGTCAGCTCGACCTGGCTCCAGTCGGTGGTGCCGAAGGGCAGATTGGCGATCTTCATCGATGTCTTCCCTTACAGCTTGGACGCGATCAGCTTGCCCAGGCGCTCCACGCCGGCGCGGATCTGCTCGGGCGGCACGGTCACGAAGGACAGGCGCAGCGTGTTCTTCTGGGCGACGTTGGCATAGAACGGCGCGCCCGGTACGAAGGCGACCTTCTCCTGCTCCACCGCGTCAGCCAGCAAGGCGCCGGCATCGATGTGCGCAGGCAGGGTCACCCAGATGAACATGCCACCTTCGGGCTTGCTCCACGAGCAGCCCGCCGGGAAGTACTGCTGCAGCGCGTCCAGCATGGCCTGGCACTGGTCGCCATAGAGCTTGCGGATGGTCGGTACGTGCTGGTCCAGGAAACCGTCCTTGATGGTCTCGTAGACCACCATCTGCGTGAGCTGGGCGGTATGCAGGTCGGTGGCCTGCTTGGCCTGTTCCATCTTCAGGATCAGCGGACGCGGCGCCACCACGTAGCCCAGGCGGATACCCGGCGTGAGTACCTTGGAGAACGAACCCATGTAGATCACGCCCGCAGGGTTCATCGACAGCATCTTGGGCAGCGGCGCATTGCGATAGCTCAGGGCGCCATACGGATCATCCTCGACCAGCGGCAAGCCCAGGCGGGCACAGGTTTCCACCAGCTTGATGCGGCGCTCGACGGGCAGCGTGCGGCCGGTCGGGTTCTGGAAGTTGGGCAGCGAGTACAGCATGCGCGCGCCGCTGGCGATGGCTTCGATGGTCTCGGGCTGCAGGCCGTTTTCGTCGCTGGGCACCGACTCGAACTGTGCGCCATAGAGTGCGAAGGCTTGCAGCGCACCCAGGTAGCTGGGGGTCTCGACCAGCACCTTGCTGCCCTCGTCGATCAAGACCTTGCCCAGCAGGTCCAGGCCTTGCTGGGAACCCGACACCATCAGCACCTGTTCCGCCGTGATCTGGGCGCCGTCGGTGGAGAGCGAGGCGGCGATCCATTCACGCAGCGGCAGGTAGCCGTCGGTGGGGCCGTATTGCAGGGCGGTCTTGCCCTGCTGGCTCAGCACGCGGTCGAAGGCCACCTTCATGGGTTCCACCGGGAAGGTCTGCGGCGAAGGCAGGCCACCGGCGAAGGAGGTGATATCCGGACGCATGGTGATCTTGAGGATTTCGCGGATGGCCGAGCTCTTCATGGCCTCGGCGCGCCGGGAAAACTGCCATGGCAGCGCTGCGGGATTTTCGAGTTTCATACGAGTCTCTATTCTGTTCTGGTCTGAGATGGCAGTGATGGCCGTGCGACGTTCTGCGCGTGCATCGGCCCGGTCTTGCAATGACGCTCAGCCGATCTCGGCGATCATTTCGATCTCGACGCAGGCGCCCATGGGCAGCTGGGCCACGCCGAAGGCGGAACGGGCATGCTTGCCGGCGTCGCCGAAGATCTCGCCGATCAGCTCGGAGGCGCCATTGGTGACCAGGTGGTGTTCGGTGAATTCGCCGGTGGAATTGACCAGGCTCATCAGCTTGACGATGCGCTTGACGCGGGTCAGGTCGCCGCCACAGGCCGCCTGCAGGGTGGCGATCAGGTCGATGGCCACGGCGCGCGCGGCCAGCTTGGCCTCGTCGGTACCGATGTCGCGTCCCAGCTGACCGACCCAGACCTTGCCCTCTTTCTTGGCCAGGTGGCCGGAGAGGAACACGGTGTTGCCGGTTTGCGCATACATCACATAGGCGGCGGCCGGGGTCGCCACGGCGGGCAGTTCGATGTTCAGTGCGTTGAGCTTTTCGTAGACGGACATGCGGTACTCCCTGTTGTGCATCGCCCCGGCCATCGCTGCAGGCAGGCGTTGCGCGTTAAGAAATGAAGAAAATGAAGAAAAACAAGAGATCGATTATCTCAAATATCCGGGGCTTTGGCCGCAGCATTTCGGCTCGCCATGGCCGTTCCCGCGTGACTAGCCTGCCCTGGCGCGCAGGCTAGCGGCGCACCGCCATGCGCCGCCCCACCGCCACCACGACAATGACTGCCAGCGCGAAGAGCAGGTTGCTCGCCGCCAGCGCCTCGCCGGCGATCACGGCCGCGCCCAGCAGGCTCATGAAAGGCTGCAGGAGCTGCACCTGCCCCACGCGGGCGATCCCGCCCAGTGCCAGGCCCTTGTACCAGAAGAAGAAGCCAATGAACATCGAGAACAGCGACACGTAGGCAAAGGCCAGCCAGGCCGGTGCCGAGGCGGTGACGCCGTATTGCCAGCCCAGCCAGACCGAGACCGGCACCATCACCGGCAGCGACACTACCAGCGCCCAGGCGATCACGTTCTGCCCGCCCATGGTCTGGGCCAGGCGAGCACCCTCGGCATAGCCCATGGCGGCAGTGATCACCGCAGCAAACAGCGCAAAATCGGCCGCCTGGAAACTGCCCCCTCCTTCGCGCAGGGCGAAGGCGATCACGATGCCCGACCCGGCCAGCGCAGCCAGCCAGAATCCGGTCGAGGGTCGCTCGCCGAAACGCAGCGCGCCGAACAGGGCGGTGGCCAGCGGCAGCAGGCCGACCACGACCGCACCGTGCGCGGCCGGCACATGACGCATGGCAATCGAGGAAAACAGCGGGAAGCCCACTACCACACCCAGTGCCGTGATGATGAGGCCACGCAGTTGCCGTGCCGTGGGCCGTGGCGCCCGTATCCACGCCAGCAGCACCAGCGAGCACAGCCCCGCCACCACGGCGCGGCCGAAGGCGACGAAGGCCGGGTTCAGCTCGGCCACGGCGATACGGGTAAACGGCAGGGTCAGGCTGAAGACGGCCACGCCGACCAGGCCCAGCCACATGCCACGGGATTCGTTGCGCGCCTGGCTGTGTGGCGCGGGCGTGGTGACGCCGGTTTCAGTACCTGCCTGCATGAAGGCTGCCCTCTTTTTGTGGAAACGATATAAAGGATTTGCGTTTTTTCGCCGGCCTCAGAACCAGATCGCCAGCGCCGAATACACGGTCAGCACGACCATGGTGGCGGCAAACACCATGCGCCACAACGGACGCTCCAGGTACCGGCGCAAGACCGCACCGGCACCGGCCCAGACCGACACGCACGGCAAATTGATGGCGCAGAACACCAGGCAGTAGATCAGGATCGCCAACCAGCCGGGCTGCTTATGCAATAACGGCATGAAGGCCGAGGCGCCGGTGATGGCCATCACCCAGGCCTTGGGATTGGCGAACTGGAACACCGCCGCCGCCCCGAAGGACATCGGCCGGGCCGCCCGCTCGCCCGCGCCAGATACGCCCATGCGGCGCAATTGCCAGGCCAGGTACAGCAGGTAGGCACAGCCCAGCGCCTTGAGTACAGTCACCAGCGGCGGCAGCGCGACCACCAGCTCGCCTATACCGAAAGCGCATAAGGCCAGCAGCACGCCGAAACCGAAGGTAATGCCCAGCATGTGCGGCAGCGAACGACGGAAACCGAACCAGATCCCCGACGACGTCAGCATGATGTTGTTGGGACCTGGTGTGATGGAGGACACGAAGGCGAAGGACATCAGCGGCAGCAAGGCGTCGATCATGCCGTCCTCCGTTGCCCATCCTGGGCCAGCGTGAGGACCCGCGCCGGCGCCAGCAATGCATCGGCCACGGGCGAAGCGCGCATGAGCACGCGGGCAAACACATCGTGATCGACATTGCCACCGGAGAGCGTCACGCCGATCTTGCGGCCGCGCAGGCGGCCCCGGATCTGCAGGGCCGCCGCGATGGCGCAGGCCCCGGCCCCTTCAGCCACATTGTGGGTGGCGATGTAGGCCAGCTTCATGGCATCCATGACGTCGTCGTCGGTCACCGCGATGACCTCGTCGACCTGCGACAGCATCACCTCCAGAGAAGCCTGGTCCGGCACGCGACAGGCCACGCCATCGGCGATGCGGGTGGATACCGGCGCTTCGATCTTGCGACCGGCCTCGAAGGACAGCTTGTAGGCCAGCGCATGCGCGGAGACCACGCCGATGATGCGGGTCTTCAATCCCAGCGCGTTGCGCGCGGCCACCGCACCACACATGCCCGAGCCCTGGCCGATGGGTACCAGTACCAGGTCCAGTTCGGGCTGGGCAGCGAACAGTTCCATCCAGTAGGTCGATACGCCGGCCACCAGGTCGCGGTGGAAGGACGGGATCATGTGCAGCTGGCGTTGCGCGGCCAGTTGCTGGGCGTGTTCGCGGCTTTCCTGGAACTCGCTGCCGTGTTCGACCAGTTCCACGCCCAGGGCGCGCATGGCGGCATTCTTTTCGCGGCTGTTGCCCTCGGGGACGACGATGGTGGCAGCCATGCCGAAGCGGCGCGCCGCCAGTCCGACCGATTGCCCATGGTTGCCACGGGTGGCCGAAATCACGCCAGCCGGTTGCGGCTGCTGTTGCGCCAGGCGATGCAGGTAGACCATGCCGCCGCGCACCTTGAAGGCGCCGGTGGGGGCATGGTTTTCATGCTTGACCCAGACGTCGGCGCCCAGCGCCTGGTTCAGCAAGGGCCAGCACAGTTGCGGTGTGGGCGCCATGCCAGCATAGACGATGCCGGCGGCCTCCTCGATCTCGGCGAGGCTGGGCAGCAAGGTACAGGCGGCGTGGGTCATGGCGTATCTCCGGCAAAATGATGGTTCATTGGCAAGCCTGGTACTGATTCCAGCGTAGTTACGCGTATTGCGACGCCTTCCACTGGATCACGCAGGCTCTTGTCATGGAAGCCATCCTAGCCGACAATACCGATACAGTACCTGTACACTTTTCCACTTAATCAAGATTATTGTCACGGCAAAATGACCAATACAGTCAAGCAACTGCGCCCACGCCAGAACGATACGGCCCACGCCGAAGCCACCCTGCCCGGCTGGCCGCTACTGCTGCGCGAAAGCGGCGCATCGCTGGTCGAGCAGATCGTGCGCGGCATCCGCGCGCGCATCGATGACAGGCTCTTGCGCAGCGGTGTGCGCATGCCCTCGATCCGCCAATTCGCCGACGCCAACCAGATCTCGCGCTTTACCGTCGTGGAAGCCTATGACCGCCTGGTCGCGCAGGGCTACCTGGAGTCGCGCCGGGGCTCGGGTTTCTATGTCAAGGAGCGTTCGTCGCTGGCCGGTGGCTACGGCCTGGCCGCGGCCCAGGCGGAGGCCGCCGCCGACGCAGGGCGCGGGCTGGATGTGGTCTGGCTGGTGCGCAACATGTTCCGCCAGATGCCGCCGCACAAGATGCCCGGAGGCGGCCTGCTGCCGCCGGACTGGCTGGATGGAGAACTGATCGCCAACGCCCTGCGCGCGGTCAGCCGTGACAATCCCTCGCTGCTGCTGGGCTATGGCACGCCGCAGGGTTTCCTGCCCTTGCGCCAGCAACTGCAATTGAAGCTGGCCGAACTGGAGATCGCCGCCGCGCCCGAGCAGATCGTGCTCACCACCGGCGTCACCCAGGGCCTGGATACGGTGGCCCGGCATTTCCTGCGGCCGGGCGATGTGATCTTCGTCGATGATCCGGCCTGGTTTCTGATGTTCGGCTCCTTCGCCGCGCTGGGCGCCAAGGTGGTGGGCATCCCGCGCCTGGGCGATGGCCCCGATATCGCGTGCCTGCGCGAACTGGCGGCGGTACACAAACCCAAGCTGTATGTGATCAACTCGGTGCTGCACAATCCGACCTCGACCTCGCTGTCGGCAGCCAAGGCCTTCCAGGTCCTGCGCATCGCCGAGGAGCACGATTTCATCATCGTCGAGGACGACATCTACTGCGACATGCATCCCGGCTCGGCAGTGCAGCCGGCGACCCGCATCGCCGCGCTGGACCAGTTGCAACGGGTGATCTATCTGGGCGGATTTTCCAAGACCCTATCGGCCAACCTGCGGGTGGGCTTCATCGCCACCTCGGCCGACCTGGCGCGCAGCCTGGCCGACCGCAAGCTGCTCTCCACCCTCACCACCGGCGAGATCGGCGAACGCGTGACCTACAAGGTGCTCTCGGAAGGACACTACCGCAAGCATGCGGAGCGCCTGCGCGCGCGGCTCAACGGCGGACGCGACAAGGTGATGCGCCAGCTCGAAAAACTGGGCATGGAGGTGGGTGATCCGCCACCCTGCGGCATGTTCCTGTGGGTCGATACCGGACGCGATACCAATGTCATGACCGAGGCCGCCATGGAGCAGGGCTTCCTGCTGGCACCCGGCAGCCTGTTCTCGCCCTCGCAGCTGCCGTCCACGCGCATGCGCATCAACGTGGCCAGCATGGCCGACCCGGGTATCTGGCGCTTCCTGGAACGGGCGATGGAGCGCTGAACACAGCGCGCCATCATCCCGCCGGGCCGCACACTCAGGCCGTCACCAAGTGGATGCGGGCCACTTCCTGGTTGGAAGCGTTGTAGAAGGCATAGTCGGTGGTACCGGGGAAGTACACATAGTGGTCCGACCCGTTGGCCATGATCTGCAAGCTCTCGCTGGTACTCATCTTCACCGTCAGCAGGTGCGAGGTGGCACCGCTGGCCAGGCCCATGTTGATCACGTCCTGGGCCGTGATGACGACGTTGGTGCCACTACCCGAACTCACATCCAGCGTGGTCAGGCCGCTGACCTTGTTGGAGAAGTTGCTCAGCGTGAGGCTGCTGCCCAGGTCGGCGAAGTGCAAGGTGGTCACGCCGGCCAGGCCATTGATCGAATCGATGTTGGACACGCCGGTGGTCTCGTTGACCATGTTGCTCTGCGCCCCCGCCGAGCTGTGCGAACCGGCGCTGACGTTGATCATGTTGTTGCCGCTGCCCACGGTCACCGTATTGTGGCCGCCATCGAAGACGTTGAAGACATCGGTACCGGAACTGGCGCCGCCACCACTGAGTACGTTGGTCGTGGTGGTGCCACTGGCCGAGAGCGTGTTGGCGCTGCTGTTGCCGGTCAGGGTGCTGTTGACGTTGGCGCTGCCTTCCAGGTTGGCGATATTGACGTAGCTGTCTGAAGTGGCATCGCCACTGCTGCCACCGGAGACCAGGCTGGCCACGATGGCGCTGCCGGTGGAGTACAGGTAGCTGACCGTATCGCTGCCGCCGCCACCGGTAAAGGTGTTGACGTCGCTGTTGGCGTAGAAGGTATCGTTGCCGGCACTGCCCACCACGTTCTGGATGTGGGTGTAGGTGTCGCCGGCCGCATAGCCTCCTGTCCCGGTACCGTGATACAGGTCGACCGTGACGGCCGTGCTACCCGAACGCGTGTAGTTCACGGTATTGGAACCGGCGCCGCCGTCGAAGCTGTTGGCCACGCTGCTGGCATAGAAGGTGTCGTTGCCGGAACCACCGATCAGGTTGGAGATATTGTTGAACTGGTCGCCCACCGCATAGGTACCGCTGGCCGTCAGGGTATTGGTGAGGTCCACCGTCACGCCACCGGTGTCGTACTCGTAGCTCACCGTATCGACACCACCACCACCGGTAAAGATGTTGGCCTGGGTACTGGCCTTGAACAAGTCGTTGGAGGTACTGCCGATGACGTTATCGATATTGACCAGGACGTCGCCCTGCGCATCACTGCCGACACCGGTACCGTTCTTGAGATCGATGGTCACGCCAGCGGCCGCCCCCGCATAGGAGGCATAGGTGTAGGCCCGGTTGGCTGCGATGGCGGTGATGGTATCGGCCCCTGCCCCGCCTTCCAGCACCGATTGCGTGCCCACCGTAGCAAAGCCGGTCAGGCTGTCGTTGTAGGCGCTGCCGACGGCGTTCTCGATGTTGGCATAGGTATCCCCCTGGGCGTAGTTGCCGCTGCCGACGCCGGTAGACAGATTCACCGTCACGCCGGTAGTGCCATCGCTGCTGGTGGAGAGGGAATAATTGACCGTATCCGAACCGCTCTGGCCATCGAGCTTGTTGGCGTTGCTGCTGGCGTAGAAGGTGTCGTTCTGGTTGCTGCCGATGAGGTTGTCGATGTTGAACAGCGTATCGCCCTGGGCATCGCCACCGGTGCCGGTGCCGGCCTGCAGGTTGATGGTCACGCCGTTGCTCGACCCTTGATAGGACGCATAGGTGTAGGCCCGGTTGGCGACAATGGCAGTGATGCTGTCGGCGCCCTTGCCACCGGTCAGGATCGAGGTCACCCCCACCGTCGCGAAACCGGTCAGCGTGTCGTTGTAATCGCTGCCGATGGCGTTCTGGATATTGGCATAGGTATCACCCTGGGCATAGTTGCCGCTACCGGTGCCGGCGGAGAGATCCACGGTCACGCCGGTGGTGCCGTTGCTGCTGGTGGAGCCGGCATAGCTGACCGTGTTGGAACCGCCGCTGCCATCGAGGAAGTTGGCGGCGGCGCTGGCAATGATCGTATCGTTGCCGGCGCCACCGGTGACGTCCTGGATGTTGGTATAGGTATCGCCCGCCGCATAGCTGCCGGCAATGCCGCTGCCCAGGCCGGTGACCAGGTTGATGGTTTCATCCACGTTCGAGTGGATGTAGCTGACCCGGTTGTGGCTGCCACCGCTGCCATCGAAATTGTTGGCCGCCGTCGTCGCCACGAAGGTGTCGTTGCCGGCGCCGCCGGTGGCATCCTGGATGTTGGCATAGGTGTCGCCTGCGGCCAGGCTGCCAGCGCCACCACTGCCCTGGCCGACGAACAGGTCGATGGTCTCATCCACGGTCGAATTGACGTAGCTGACGCGGTTGTGCGAGCTGGCCGTGCTGGTACCGCCATCGAAATTGTTGGCCGCGGCACTGGCGACGAAGGTATCGTCGGCCGAGCCACCGGTCACATCCTGGATGTTGGTGTAGCTGTCGCCCGCAGCGAGGCTGCCCGCCCCGCCGGTGCCAGCGCCGGTGAACAGGTTCACCGTTTCGGACACCGTCGAACTGCTGTAGTTGACCCGGTTATGGGTGCCGCCACCGCCATCGAAATTGTTGGCGGCGGTATTGCCGTAGAAGGTGTCGTTGCCGCTGCCGCCGGTGACGTCCTGGATGTTGGCGTAGGTATCGCCGGCGGCCAGGCTGCCGGCACCGCCACTGCCCAGGCCGGTGACCAGGTTGACCGTTTCGTCCGCGGTCGAATTGGCATAGCTGACGCGGTTGTGCGAACTGGCCGTGCTGGTACCGCCATCGAAATTGTTGGCTGCGGCACTGGCGACGAAGGTATCGTCGGCCGAGCCACCGGTCACATCCTGGATATTGGTGTAGGTGTCGCCCGCAGCGAGGCTGCCGGCCCCGCCGGTGCCGGCGCCGGTGAACAGGTTCACCGTCTCGGAGACCGTCGAGCTGCTGTAGTTGACCCGATTGTGCGTGCCGCCACCGCCATCGAAATTGTTGGCAGCGGTATTGCCGTAGAAGGTGTCGTTGCCGCCGCCCCCGGTGACGTCCTGGATGTTGACATAGGTATCGCCGTTGGCCAGGCTGCCTGCCCCACCCGTGCCGGTACCGGTGACCAGGTTGATGGTTTCGTCAGCGTTCGAGTTGGCATAGCTGACGCGGTTATGCGAACTGGCCGTGCTGGTACCGCCGTCGAAGTAGTTGGCCGCCGCGCTGGCGATGAAGATATCGTCGGCCGAACCGCCGGTGACGTCCTGGATGTTGGTGTAGGTATCGCCCGCCGCAAAACTGCCCGCGCCGCCCGTGCCCACACCGGTGAACAGGTTCACCGTCTCGGACACGGTCGACGTGCTGTAGTTGACGCGGTTGTGACTGCCGCCACCGCCATCGAAGTTGTTGGCGGCCGTGGTGCCATAGAACGTATCGTTGCCGCCGCCCCCGGTGACGTCCTGGATATTGACGTAGGTATCGCCTGCCGCCAGGCTGCCGGCGCCGCCGCTGCCCAGTCCGGTGACCAGGTTGACGGTTTCATCCGCAGTCGAATTGGTATAACTGACGCGGTTGTGCGAGGCTGCCGTGCTGGTGCCGCCATCGAAACGGTTGGCCGCCGCATTGGCCACGAAGAGGTCATCGGCCGAACCGCCGGTGACATCCTGGATATTGACGTAGGTATCGCCTGCCGCCAGGCTGCCGGCGCCGCCCGTGCCCACGCCGGTAAACAGGTTCACTGTCTCCGACACGGTGGAGCTGGCATAGCTGACGCGGTTGTGCGAACTGGCCGTGCTGGTGCCGCCATCGAAGTAGTTGGCCACCGCGCTGGCGATGAAGGTGTCGTCGGCCGAACCACCGGTCACATCCTGGATGTTGGCATACGTGTCGCCCGCGGCAAAGCTGCCCGCCCCGCCGCTACCGGCACCGGCAATCAGGTCGACCGTCTCGGCCACGGTGGAATTGGCGTAGCTGACCCGGTTATGGCTGCCGCCACCGCCATCGAAGCGGTTGGCTGCCGTAGTCGCCACGAAGGTGTCGTTGCCGCTGCCGCCGGTGACGTCCTGGATATTGGCGTAGGTATCGCCATTGGCCAGGCTGCCGGCCCCGCCCGTACCCACACCGGCAAACAGGTCGACCGTTTCATCCACGGTCGAATTGGCGTAGCTGACACGATTGTGCGAGGCCGCCGTGCTGGTCCCACCATCGAAGTAGTTGGCCGCCGCGCTGGCGACGAAGGTGTCGTCGGCCGAGCCGCCAGTCACATCCTGGATGTTGGTATAAGTGTCGCCGGCGGCAAAGCTGCCGGCCCCGCCCGTCCCGGCACCGGTGAACAGGTTCACCGTCTCGGACACCGTCGACGTGCTGTAGTTGACGCGGTTGTGGCTGCCGCCACCGCCATCGAAATTATTGGCCGCAGTCGTGCCGTAGAAGGTGTCGTTACCGCCACCGCCGGTCACGTCCTGGATGTTGATGTAAGTGTCGCCGTTGGCCAGGCTGCCGGCGCCGCCGCTACCCAGGCCGGTGACCAGGTTGACGGTCTCATCCGCAGTCGAATTGGTATAACTGACGCGGTTGTGCGAACTGGCTGTGCTGGTGCCGCCATCGAAGTTGTTGGCCGCCGCGCTGGCCACGAAAGTGTCATCGGCCGAGCCACCGGTGACATCCTGGATATTGGCGTAGGTATCGCCCGCAGCGAGGCTGCCGGCGCCGCCCGTGCCCACGCCGGTGAACAGGTTCACCGTCTCGGACACCGTCGACGTACTGTAGTTGACGCGGTTGTGGCTGCCGCCACCGCCATCGAAGTTGTTGGCGGCGGTATTGCCGTAGAAGGTGTCGTTGCCGCTGCCACCGGTGACGTCCTGGATATTGGTATAGGTGTCACCCGCCGCGAGGCTGCCGGCACCGCCGCTGCCCAGTCCGGTAACCAGGTTGACCGTCTCGTCCACGGTCGAATGGGAATAGCTGACGCGGTTGTGCGAGCTGGCCGTGCTGGTGCCACCATCGAAGCGGTTGGCCGCCGCATTGGCGATGAAGGTATCGTCGGCCGAGCCGCCGGTGACATCCTGGATATTGGCATAGGTATCGCCGTTGGCCAGGCTGCCGGCACCACCACTGCCCACCCCGGTGAACAGGTCGACCGTCTCCGAGACAGTGGAATTCTGGTAGCTGACGCGATTGTGCGACGAGGCCGTGCTGGTGCCGCCATCGATATTGTTGGCGGCCGCGTTGGCGATGATCAGGTCGTCACCGGAGCCGCCGGTGACGTCCTGGATATTGGTGTAGGTATCGCCCTGTGCATACGTGCCGGTACCCGCTCCGGTGAACAGGTTGATGGTTTCGCTGCTGGTGGAATGCGCATAGCTGACGCGGTTATGCAGGGTCCCGGTGCCGCCATCGAAGTTGTTGCCCGCCAGGCTGGCCACGAAAGTATCGTCGTAGACGCTGCCGGTCAGGTCCTGGATGTTGGAGAGCTTGTCGCCCGCGGCATAACCACCCGAGGTGCCGGTACCATCGGTATAGGTCAGGTCGACGGTGACGCCGGCTGTGGAATTGGCATAGCTGACCCGGTTGTGGGATGCCGCCGTGCTGGTACCGCCATCGATGGTGTTGGCGTCGGCGGTAGCGACGATCAGGTCGTCGTAGCTGGAACCGGTGACATTCTGGATGCTGGCATAGGTGTCGCCAGCGGCGAATCCACCCGAGCCCAGGCCGGTTACCAGGTTGACCGTCACGCCCGCCGTCGAGTTGACGTAGCTGACCGTGTTGGAACCTTGCAGACCATTGAAGCTGTTGGCGTTGTTGTCAGCAATGAAGGTATCGTCATAGGCGGTACCGGTGACGTTCTGGATGTTGACGTAGGTATCTCCAGCGGCAAAGCCGCCGCTGCCGGTGCCGTGGAACAGGTCGACCGTGACGCCGTTGCCGTCGCTGGCGCGGGCATAGCTGACCGTGTTGTTGCCAGCGCCGCCATCGAAGGCATTGGCTTGCAGCGTCGCCACGAAGGTGTCGTCGTAGTTGCTGCCGGTGACATTCTGGATGTTGACGTAGGTATCGTTGTTGGCATAACCGCCGGTACCGGTTCCCAGCACCAGGTCGACTGTGACACCGGCATTGGAAGTAGCATAGCTGACCCGGTTGGAGCCGCCACCACCGTCGAAATTGTTTTCGGCCAGGCTGGCGACGAAGGTGTCGTTGTAGGCGCTGCCGGTCAGGTCCTGGATGTTGGCCAGCCTGTCGCCCTGGGCGTAACCGCCGGAGGTGCCGGTGCCATCGGTATAGTTCAGGTTGACGGTCACGCCGGCCGTCGAGGCAGCGTAGCTGACGCGGTTGTGGGTCGAGCCGCCACCATCGAAGCTGTTGGCGTCGGCACTGGCCACGAAGGTATCGTCGAAGGCACTGCCGATGAGGTTCTGGATGTTGGTGAACGTGTCACCTGCCGCGTAATAGCCACCGGTACCCGTACCGATGGTATTGGTCAGGTCCACCGTCACGCCACCGGTCGAATAGAGATAGCTGACCGTGTTGGAGCCGGCCCCGCCATTGAAGTTGTTGACGTCGGCGCTGGCGATGAAGGTATCGTTATAGGCACTGCCCACCACGTTCTGGATGTGGGCCAGCACATCACCCTGTGCGTAGCCGCCGCTGCCGCTGCCGTGGTAGAGATCGACGCTGACCGCCGAGGTCGAATTGCTATAGTCGACGGTATCGGAGCCGCCCAGGCCGCCGTTGAAATTATTGGCGGCGGCGCTGGCAATGAAGGTGTCGGAATAGGCGCTGCCGACGATGTTCTGGATGTTGGTGTAGGTGTTGTTCTGGGCGTAGCCACCGCTACCGGTCAGGGTGATCATGTTCACCGTCACCGCACCGGTCGACCCCTGGTAGTTCACCGTATCGGAACCACCACTGCCACCATCGAAGTGGACGCTGTCGATATTGGCGATGAAGACATCGTCGTAGGCCGAGCCGATGACATTCTGGATGTGGTTGTAGGTGTCGCCATCGGCATAGCCACCGGTACCGCGTCCATTGACGAAGTTGACCGTCACGCCGGCAGTCGAGCCGGCATAGCTGACCGTGTCGCTGCCGCCGGTGCCGCCATCGAAGCTGTTGGCATCGGCACTGCCCACGAAGGTATCGTTGTAGGCCGAGCCGATGACATTCTGGATGCGCACATAGGTATCGCCCGCAGCCGCCCCGCCACTGCCCACACCGGTGAGCAGGTTGACGTTCACGCCCGCATTGGAACTGGCGTAAGACACGGTGTTGGAACCGAGTCCGCCATCAAAGCGGTTGGCATCGGCGCTGGCGATGAAGACATCGTTATAGGCGCTGCCGATGACGTTCTGGATGTGGGTATAGGTATCCCCCTGGGCATAGCCCCCCGTCCCCGTCCCCGTGACCAGGTTGACCGTGACGGCGGCCGTGGACGACTCGTAGGACACCGTGTCCGAACCGCCACTACCACCGTCGAGCCGGTTCACCGAAGCGTTGGCGACAAAGGTATCGTTATAGGCGCTGCCCTTGATGTTCTGGATGTTGGAGAGGACATCGCCCTGGGCGTCGCCGCCGGATCCAAGGCCAGTCACCAGGTTGACCGTCACGCCTGCGCTGGAACCCGCATAACTGGCCGTGTTCACGTTGGTGCCGGTACTGTTGACGCCGCCGATCAGGTGATCAGCGCCTGCCCCGCCCTCGAAGTAGGTGTTGCCGGTACCGCCGTAGATGGTGTCGTTGCCAGTGCCGCCGTAGAGCAGGTCGTTGGCATTGCTGCCATAGATGGTCACGCCGCCATTGCCGGCATGCACTTCATGCGGCAAGCCCTGCGCGGGCAGCACCAGGACCGGGTCGCCGGTGGCCGGATCCAGGTAGCTCAGGTCGCCATAGGCGGTGGCATCCTTGACGGCCACGTGGCGGGTGTCATTGAGGGTGAGCTGGCCGTTGGAGGTCGCCACCACGGTGGTGAAGCTCAGGTCGAAGGCCTGGTGCACCGGGGCGGCCGAATTGGCTTCCACGGTGTTGTACTGCAACTGCATCGGGAAGTCGGTCTGCCCTGCTGCCACCGTCATCTGGTAGCGTCCGCCGCCCAGGTCGGTGGCGTTGACGATGGACATGCCGCTGGGCACCCCCGAGACAATCACCGAGAGCACATTGCCATTGCCGCTGATGGTGACATCGAAGACCTTGATGAAGGTCCCCGTATTGTTGCCAGCGGCATAGATGGTATGCACGTCGTCGCCGGCATTGATCACCTGGGTACTGAACTGCAGCGGCAGGCCCGAATCGGCGGCCGAGGCCGCAACGCCGCCGCTGCCGAAGAGGTTACTCCCCGACTGCGTGGTCGTGGCCAGGTTGACCAGCTTGATGGCCATCGACGGTTGCGAGGGGTCGACCACGATGGTCGAGGGAATCGTCCCCGGACGTTCCGGCGGCGCCTGCACCTCGACCTGCTTGATCGGTGCATCCGAGGAACTGGGGCTCATGGACGCCGAGAGGGCCGCCGCCACGCTGATCTGCGATGCGTCCCCGGAGGTCGGCTGGGTCGGGACCGTCAGGTTCTGGCTGCCATTGGTGGTGAGGGAAGTGGCGTTGTCGGTGATGACCTTGGCCAGCTGGTTGAAACCGTCGCTGCCGATGCCGGCCGCATTGCGATCTACTGTGACATGTTGCTGTACATGCGGTTCGCTGTCGGCGGTCGCCGTATGGTCAAGCGCAGCCACCGGATCCGAATTGAGCACGCGCGACTGGTCGTTGGGCTTGAGCGAGATCTTGCCCACGGTATCGAGCAGCTTGCCAGTCTCGGCACTGGAGTCCGAGAACTTGACCCGCGACTTGTCATCCATGGCTTCCATGGCGCCACCGGCCAGCACCACCTTGGTGCCATCGGCCATGTGCAGCACCATGTCCACATCGACCACCTGCACATGCTGGACCGCGGCACGGTTGGCATTGATCTGGAAGCTGCCGCTCTGGTCGGGCATCACTACCCGTACCGGGCCGGTGACCTTGTCCGCGGAGTTCGCTTGTGATGAGCTTGCGGTTGCCATGGTTTCCTCGCTTTTCGAAGATCGGTTCGAATCTGAATCAGTAACAATCCGGCTGCAACGGCTGCACCCTTATTGCAATATCTGGGCCCGCGGTCCATCGGCCACGATGCGACCACCCTCGATGACGACGATGCGGTCCATGTGGCGCAACAGCGCCGGGCTATGGGTAGCCACCACCAGGGTGCGTCCGCCGGCATAGCCGATCAGGCGCTCGATGATGCGGGCCTCGGTTTGCTGGTCCACGCCGGTGGTGGGCTCGTCCAGCAGCAGGATGCGCGGCATCGCCGCCACCACGCGTGCCAGCACCACCATCTGGCGCTGTCCGCCGGAGAGATTACCGGGCGCCTTGAGCACCTGGTCCAGGCGCAGCTCGCCGCGCGCGATCAGCTCGTCCAGCGCCGACACCCCCAGCGCAGCCTCGTAGACCTGGCCGGGCACGCGATCGCCCACGAAGATGTTGGCCGCCACGGTACCATCGAAGAGGAAGGGTTCCTGCGGCTTGTAGCCAATGCAGCGCATGCGGACCTCGTCGGCATAGGCCGTCACGGCCACGCCATCGACCAGCACATGCCCCTCCTCCGGCTTGTGCAGGCCCGCCAGCGCGCGCATCAGGGTCGACTTGCCGGAGCCGGAACGCCCCACGATGCCGACCTTCTCGCCCGGCTGGATGGTCAGCGAGACGTGCTTGAGGGTCGGGGTTTCCTTCTTGTCCAGGTGCAGCAGCAGGTTGCCGACCTGGATCAGGCCCCGCATCTCCTGGCGCAGCACGTCGGCGGTGGTCTTCTCCCTGACCTCTTCCTCGTCGAACAACTGGTCGAAGGCGGCACGCGCACGGCGGAACATTTCCACCCGGCCCAGCAGCGCCGCCAACGACGACAGCACGGTGGTGGCGCGGCTGATCAGCAGCGAGCAGGCAATCAGCGCGCCCACGGTCAGCAGGTTGTCTTCCACCAGGTAGACGCCTACCACCAGCGTGGCCACCGAGATGACGGTATAGCCCACGGTGGAGACGGCGTAGCCGGTATTCATCCAGAAACGGCTCTTGGCCTGGGCCACCGCATTGGCCGCGGCATCGGCCAGGAAGGCGCGCATCAGGCGGTCCTGCAGAGGCGTGGTCTTGAGGGTTTCCATGCCGAAGACGATGCTGGCGAGCTTGTCGACCTTGCTGGTACCGACCTTCATGGCGGCATTGGCATAGTCGTTGGCCGGCACTTTGAAGAGCAGTTGCAGTCCCACCAGCAAGACCCCGCCCACCAGCAGCACCCACACCATGTGACCGCCGATGACACCCAGCACGATCAGGTAGAGCACCAGGAAGGGCAAATCGACCAGCAGCAGCATGTAGTTGGACGACATCAGGTCGCGCGCGGCCGAGAGGTCGCGATAACGCGCCAGCACCACGCCCACCGGCGCCTGCACCTTGGCGCTGAGCATGCGGCGCGCCGAGACTTCATCGAACTCCACATCCAGGCGCCCGGCCAGTTGCTCGGTGTAATACACCCGGATGATGCGCAAGACCACTTCCAGCGCCACGAACAGCAGCATGCCCAGGGTCAGCGCCCACAGGGTTTCCTGGATGTGGTTGCCGATCACCTTGTCATACACCAGCCGCGAATACAGCGGCATCAGCAGGCCCAGCAGGTTCACCAGCACGCCGGCGACGATGATCTCGACAAAGCGGCTGCCATAGGCGCGCAAGAGCGACAGGTAGCTGGGATCGGCGCGCAGGTCCTGCAGGACTTGCGGCTGATCGATGTGGACCTGTTCGCTGGCGTTCATGGCGGTGGTTCTCCTGCTTCAGGCCAGGCTCAGGACTGCGCGCCGCGGGAGGCGCCGAGTTCGCGGATGGCTTCGCGCATTTCCAGGCGCAGATCCTTGACCATGGTCTGGCGACCGCTGCGCATTTCGTCGATGACGGTCTGCCAGTTGATGTTCTGGCGCATCAGGGCCTCGGTGATCGAGGTCAGCGACTGCGGGATCGCCCCCAGGTTCTTGACGCGGTCGTTCTGGGTGGCCATGTGCTTGGCCAGGTCGATCTGCAGCTGGCGCGCCGAGAGTGCATCGCGGGCCATGTTGCTGGAGTTCTCGCCGATGGTATTGCCCAGCTCGTTCAGGCGTGCTGCCACGGTGGCCTGCAGTTCGCCCTGGTACTGGATGGCGCCCATCTCGTCGGCCAGGCGCACCGAGATCTGGTTGAGCAGTGCCGGCAATTGCGCGATGTTCTGTGCGCTCTTCTCGTTCATGTTGGAAATTTCGCCCTGCTGCGCCTGCAGCGAGGTCAGCGCCGCCGACAGCGCCAGCTGGCCGGCCTGGATGGTCGAGACCACTTGCGGCAGCACTTCGAAGGTGCGGTTGGCGATATCGCCATTGACCGAGAGGCGTTCTTCCAGCGAGGACAGGCTGTCGGAGAGGTCGCGTGCCGAAGTGATCTTGGTATTGATCAACTGGCCGACGTTGCGGATCTCTTCCAGGGTCTGCTGCGCGGTCTCATGCATGCGCGGGCCGAAGGCCACCAGCTGGCGCAGGCTGCGCGACTCTTCCATGCTGTCATTGAAGAGCTGGACGATGTTGTTCAAGCGGTCATTGAGGCCTTCGAGCTTCATGCCGGCCTGCAGCGACGCCTCCGAGCTGTTGCGTGCGGCCATGATGGATTCGCGCTGCAGCACCATCAGGTCTTGCAGGAACTCGGCCAGGAAGGATTCGGACACCCCCTGGCGCTGGGTGGCGGCCGGGCCGCTCATGTCGTGGATCACGTGCTGCACCATGTCGCTGATGCATTCACGCGCACGCGCCACCAGCTTCTTGCTGGCCGCGCGCAGCGGGGTCAGGGTCAGGCCCAGGGCCAGCGAACCGATCAGGCCGAACATCGAGGCCGAGAAGGCGGTACCCATGGAGGCCAGCGGCTTTTGCAGGTCGGCCACCAGGTGCATGAAGGAGGCGTCCATGTCACCCGCGGTACTGGCCTTGCCGAAGCCGTCGATCAGCGCTGCCGTGCTGACCAGGGTTTCCAGCAGGCCGATGAAGGTCCCCAGCAGGCCCAGCGCGATCATGAAGCCGGTCAGGAATTGCGGGAACTCGGTCTTGGCTTCGAGGTGGGCGCGCAGGTCATGCAGCGAGCCTTCGATGGTTTCCTGTTCGATACGCGAAGTCAGCCGGCCCTTGGTGTTGGCCACGCTGACGAGCACCTGGCCGATCTCGGTGCCCTCGAATTCGGGCGCCTTGACCAGGCTGTCCATGGACTCGCCGGCCTTGGTGCGATCATAGAACTGCATCAGCTTGTCGTATTCCCAGTTGACGCGATACAGGTTGTAGACGATCAGGCCGATGCCGAACACCGCCACCGAGATGATGAACAGGTTCAGGAAGGGATTGATCTGGATCGCATGTCCCACGAAACCCCGGAACAGGAAAGCGCCCAACAGCAGCAGGAGCGTCGGGATGGCAGCGAGTGCATAGAATTGGCGAAGATTTTTCATACGTGCGATGTTCCGGAGAAATGGACGCAGGGAATACAGCAGGGACTGTGGAGGGTGCAGAAAACGTCAAGCCCAGGCGCGCGCCGAAAAGCCGCGCCCTGGACAGAAAAACGGTGGATCGGATTACGCAGAGCCATCATCTGGGCTCCCGCAAGGCGCCCTGACCAAAGCGCGACAGAGGCGACATCAGGTAGCGCCACACGGTACGGCGCCCGACGATGATGTCGGCCGTGGCGGTCATGCCGGGCATCAGGGCCAGGTTGCGCTGCAATTCACCAGCGCCGCGCTGGACCTCGATCTTGATCCGGTAGAAGCGCTCGCCGCGCTGGTTGCCTTCGTCGGGGACGGTGTCAGCACTGATCTCGGTGACCACGCCCTCCATGGCGCCATAGACGCCATAGTCATAAGCCGATACCTTGACCCGTGCGCGTGCGCCGGTGACCAGTTCGGCACGGTCGGTGGGCGAGACCTTGGCTTCGATGACCAGCTTGTCATCGCTGGGCGTCATCTCGATGATGGGGTCGCCCGGCTTGACCACGCCACCGATGGTATTGATCAACACGCGGTTGACCACGCCATCCATGGGGGCCCTGACCTCGGAGCGCGAGACCCGGTCGTTACGCGACTTGATCTCTTCCTGCAGGCGCGCCAGTTCGGTCTCGGCGGCAGTCAGTTCGGTACGGGAATCGGAACGGAAGCGCGACGACGCCTCCCCCATCTTGGCCTGGGCCTCGGCGATGGCCGCGTTCAGGCGCGGGATCATGGCATTGGTGGCCGAGAGCTTGCTTTGCGCATCCTGCACGCGCGAGGCGGCCTGGATGTCTTCCAGCTGGGAGGCGGCATTGCGCTCCAGCATGCCGTGGATGAGCTTGTACTGGCGCTGCGCCAGTTCCAGCTCACCGGCCTGGCTCTTCTGGCGGCTCACGGCCTCGCCCAGCTCACCCTGGCGCTGCGCCGACTGCTCGCGCAACACCGCCAGTTCCTGCGCCAGCTTGGCCGTGCGTGCGGCAAAGGCCGCCTGCTCGCTCTGCACGGCCGGATCATCGCTGGCCAGGTCGGCCGGCATCTGCAGGCTGGCCGCGCCGGAGGCCTCGGCGGTGAGACGCGCGATCTTGGCGCGCAGGCCGAGGATCTTCACGCGCCCTTCGCCCAGGTCGGCGTTGGCGCGCACATCCGAAATCGAGATCAGGGTCTGGCCCTTCTTCACGGCCGCGCCTTCGCGTACCAGGATGGCCGAGACGATGCCCCCCTCCAGGTGTTGGATCACCTGGTTATGTTCAGAGGCGACAATGCGGCCATTGCCGCGCACCACCATGTCGATGGGCGCGAAGATCGACCACACCACCAGCAAGACCAGCAGCGCAGCGCAGGCCAGCACCGCCATGCGCGGTCGCGGCATGCTGCCCAGCTCGCCCAGGCGGCGATCCAGGCGCGGCACCAGCCGGCGCAGCAAGCCCTTGCCGCGGGAGGCGATCCCGTGGACGGCGTCGGGCTTGAGCGACATGGTCATTTCGCTGCCACCTGGTACTGCACGATGACGCGCGAGTCGTTGGCCGCGCTGTTCTCGGTGGTGGCCACGCGGCTCACCACGCGTGCCTTTTCCACGCCGGCATCGATGAGGTAATTGCGCACGGCAACGGTCCGGTAGTAGGCGCGACGACGGCTCTCGGTGTAGCCGCCGCTGCTGATCACGCCGGTGACCACGATCTTGCCCTGGCTGGTCTTGGCGCGACGGATCCAGTCGCCGATACTCTTGTCCAGCGTCTTGCCGCCTTCGTCGCTCAACTGGGTGGAGTCGGTGTCGAAGTTCAGGGTCACGGCCTTTTCATTGGCATCGATGCGCAGGCCCGGGGCGACTTCCTTGTCGCCCGGTTCCGCCTTGACCTGGATGGCATTCGGGCTGGAGGGCGCGGCGGCGCTACGCAGGCTGCCATTGTCGGACTGCAGCGGCGGCGCCGCCAGCTTGGCCTTCAGGCTCGCCACTTCACGCTTCAATTGCTCGATTTCCTGGACCTTCTCGCGCTCGGACCGGGTCTCGGCGGCACTGCTGTTGCTGGCATTGCTGCTGGCATTGCCGGTGCCGGAATTGTCGGCGTTGCCGCTGACCTCGTTCTTCTTCGTCTTGACCTCGCCCTGCACCACCTGCGCCTGGCTTTGCGTGATCAGCTTGCTGACCTTCATCTGGGCCAGCTTCTGCGAGTAGTAGAACAGGGTGACCACAAACACCACCACCACGAAGATCATGACCAGCACCACGTTGGACAAGGCGTCCACGAAGCCTGGCCAGAAATTCTGTTCCTTTCCGCCCTCCATCTTTCCCCCGTCCTATTTCACAGCCTGCGTCGGCGGCACGGTCTCGGATACCGAGGCACGGCCGGTATTACGCAGGATCTGGTAACTGATATCGGCCTGCTGGAACAGCAGGTTGGCAAAATCGGTGCGCGCCTGGAAGGCCTGCTGGTAGGCGTCCAGCACGTCGATGAGCTGCTTGCTGCCGGTAGAGAGCTGATCCAGGAAGACATCGGCCACATTGGCATTGGTCAGGTAAGCCTGACGCGAGATATCCATGCGCTTTCTCACCGCGCCCAGGGTGCGATAGTTGATCTCGATCTGCTCGCGCAGCTTGCGCTCCAGGTCCAGCGCGGTATTGCTCTTCTCCACATACTTGGCGCCAGCCTGCTTGTTGTAGTACACGTCGCTGCCGCCGTTGAGCAGGTTCATGGTCATCACCAGCATGAGGCGACGATCGGTGGTGAGCTGCAAGGTGTTGTCGGTGGTATCGATGGCACCACCGGCGCCGCGCGTCTTGGTCTGGGTCCATTCCAGGGCCAGCGTGGGCGAGAACTTGGCGCGTGCCGACTTCAGCTCATGACTGGCCGCATCCAGGTCGCGCCGTGCTGCGCGCACGCCGGGATTGGTCTCGTAGACATCCTGCAGGGCCAGTTTGGAGGTATCGGGGACCGCCGGCATCATGTGGTCGGGGACTTCGATCTGCTCGATCTTGCGACCAGTGATCTGGTTCAGCGACACCATGGCGCTTTCCAGCACGCCCTCGGCCTCGGCCACGGCGGACTGGGCAGTGAGCGAACGGCCACGCACGCGATCGAAGTCGACATTGCTGGCGCCACCGCCCTCCAGGCGCTTGCGCATGTAGTCCAGCAAGCTGTCCATGCGCTTGGCATAGCTGCGCGCAAAGGACAACGAGGCATAGGCACGCATCACGTCGTAGTAGGCCTTGATGGCGTTGTAGTACAGGGTCTCGCGCGCATCGTCGCGGCGCAGGTCGGCCGCTGCGGCCAGTGCGCTGGATTTGCGGAAATCGTAGTAAGAGCCCGGCGCAAAGATCGGCTGGCGGCCGATGAGCGTGACGTCCCAGCGCTTGTGGTAGGACACGCGCTGCACCAGGCCGGTATTGGGGTCGATCACCGAGGACGGTGACGAATACTCATTGCCCTTCTGCGCGCGCACATCCAGGGTTGGCCCCATCTGCCCGGCGGCGGCCTTGGCGGCGTATTCCGCCTGGTCGGCCTGGGCCGCGGTGGCGGCGAAGCTGTAGCTGTTGTTCAGGGCCAGGTCGAGCACCTGGCGCAAACCCAGATCGTGTACCGGATCCCCCTCGGGCGCTACGGCAATCTGTGGCAGCACGATGGTATTGCCGGCGAATTCGGCATCGGACTGGCGCAGCAGCAGCAGGATCTCATCCTGGGCGGATGCCGGCGCCGTGGCTGCGGGCACCGCAGGCAAGCGGAAATCGACCGCGGCCGGTCCGGCAGGATCGGTACCCAGTCGAATCTGTGGCGGGCTTTCCAGCTTCTCGGCTTGCTCCGGCTTCTCCTGGCTGGCCGGCAGCCCCCCTCTTGAAGATGCCGGCGGCTCGACAAGCGCTGGCGGGGATTCCGCTGCGCTCACCGTATGGTGCGCGGCCAGTCCAAATGACAATCCAAGTCCTAGTAATAGACGCTTGCTTTTATTCAATCTCATCAACGCAATCGACCAGCTTCCTGCCGGCCTCCCCTGCACCAACCCGTTCTAAGGAATGAATCGACAGCCCTCGCCCCGATTCAGGAAATTCAGTCCCGCGCCCATGTTCTTCGAGTTCTCAAAGCGGGGACCGATGAAAATCTGATTAAAAATGATATCAATTAAACAATTATTGTTACCATTTTAACAAACTGATTCTAACATCCAAGAATGGCAGCTCAATTACAAAAACAGACAAAAACTCGTTTAATTTCAATTGACTTGATCAAAATTAATTTCTGGAATTATGGTCAGTTTGTTGCCTTCCGGCCATCAGGAAAAACCGTATATCCGTCGAGAAGCATTAAAAGTCGAAAAAATGCGGTTGAAAAACCACAGGCCCCTCCCTATATCCTGCCCATTGGCGATTATCTTTCCCTATTTTCATCATCCATTTCTTCAATGAGGACCTAAACATGGCAACCGAAAAACAGACCATGGGCTTCCAGGCCGAAGTCAAGCAACTGCTGCAACTGATGATCCACTCGCTGTATTCGAACAAGGAAATCTTCCTGCGCGAGCTGGTCTCCAACGCTTCCGACGCGGCCGACAAGCTGCGTTTCGAGGCCATCAACAATGGCAGCCTGTTCGAAAACGACCCGGAGCTGAAGATCAGGATCAGCGTCGACCAGGCCGCGCGCACCATCACCATCTCCGACAACGGCATCGGCATGAACCGTGACGAGGCCATTTCACACCTGGGCACCATCGCCAAGTCGGGCACCAAGGAGTTCTTCTCGCGCCTGTCCGGCGACCAGCAGAAGGATGCGGCCCTGATCGGGCAGTTCGGCGTGGGTTTCTATTCGGGCTTCATCATTGCCGACCGCATCACCGTCGAGACGCGTCGTGCCGGCACCACGGCGGCCGAAGGCGTGCGTTGGGAATCCGAAGGCGCGGGCGACTTCTCCATCGAACAGATCGACAAGCCCGGTCGCGGCACCGACATCATCCTGCACCTGCGTGAGGGCGAGGATGAATTCTTGTCGTCATGGCAACTTAAATCCATCATCCGCAAGTATTCCGACCATATCTCCCTGCCCATCCTGATGCACAAGGAAGAATGGGATGAGGAAAAGAAGGAAACCGTGCAGAAGGATGAACTGGAAACGGTCAACCAGGCCAGCGCCCTGTGGAGCCGCAGCAAGTCCGAGATCACCCCGGAACAATACGAGGAGTTCTACAAGCACGTCTCGCACGACTTCGGCGCGCCGCTGGCCTATACCCACAACCGCGTGGAAGGCCGCAGCGAGTACACCCAGCTGCTCTACATCCCCACCCGCGCCCCCTTCGACCTGTGGGACCGCAACAAGCGTGGCGGCATCAAGCTCTACGTCAAGCGCGTCTTCATCATGGACGATGCCGAGCAGCTGATGCCGGTCTACCTGCGCTTCGTCAAGGGCGTGATCGACTCGGCTGACCTGCCGCTGAACGTCTCGCGCGAGATCCTGCAGGAGTCGCGCGACGTGCGCGCCATCCGCGATGGCTCGGCCAAGCGCGTGCTGGGCCTGCTGGAAGAGCTGGCCAACAGCGATGACCAGGCGCAGAAGGACAAGTACACCACCTTCTGGACCGAATTCGGCCAGGTGCTGAAGGAAGGCATCGGCGAGGATGCGACCAACAAGGAACGCATCGCCAAGCTGCTGCGCTTTGCCTCCACCCACAACGACAGCGACGTCCAGAACGTCTCGCTGGCCGACTACGTGGGCCGCATGAAGGAAGGACAGGACAAGGTCTACTACGTCACCGCCGAAACCTGGCAGGCCGGCAAGAACAGCCCGCACCTGGAAATCTTCCGCAAGAAGGGCGTGGAAGTGCTGCTGCTGACCGATCGCGTGGATGAATGGATGCTGTCCTTCCTGACCGAGTTCGAGGGTCGGGAACTGGCGTCGGTCGCCAAGGGCGGCCTGGACCTGGGCAAGATGGAGAACGAGGCCGAGAAGAAGCAGCACGAGCAGGTCGAGGCCGACTACAAGGACCTGGTCGAGAAGATGAAGACGGAACTGGCCGAGAAGGCCAAGGAAGTGCGCATCAGCTCGCGCCTGACCGACTCCCCGGCCTGCCTGGTGGCGGACGAGAACGAACTCTCGGGCAACCTGGTGCGCATGTTGAAGGCCGCCGGCCAGGCTGCGCCGGAATCCAAGCCCACCCTGGAAATCAACCCCGACCACCCGCTGGTGCAACGCCTGAAGTATGAAGAAGCACGCTTCGGCGACTGGTCGCACCTGCTGTTCGACCAGGCCCTGCTGGCCGAAGGCGGTGCGCTGGCCGACCCGGCCGGCTTCGTCAAGCGCATGAACGACATGCTGCTGGCGATGGCCTCCAGGTAAGCCCCGGGGCGACCTCCCCCAGGCACCTGCCCTGCAGCGACGCCGCCGCACTCCGAATCTCCGGGGGCGGCGGCGTTTTGCATGGCCGCTTGCGGGGGCCGGGCCGCGTGTTTAAGATCGGTCTGTCACCGTCTCTGCCTGCCCCATGGAACTGCACTTCATCAATCCGCGCAAGAATGCGCTGGTCTACCTCATCAAGATCCTCTCCGGCTGCATCATCCTCTGGTATGGGCTGCGCGCGGCCGGTATCGAAGAGCCGTACTGGGCCATGATCTCGCTGATCATCGTCACCGAGCCGGACATGACGGTGGCCAAGGCCAATTTCCGGGCACGCCTGATCAACACCCTGTCGGGCTGCATCGTCTCCTGCATCGCCCTGGTGGTGTTCGGACCGACCTTCATCGCCATGCTGGCCGCGCTGACGGCGGCGGTGGTGGTGGCCATGCTGCTGCAGAACTATCCCAGCAACTGGCGCCTGGGGCCGGCCACGGTGGTGATCCTGCTGTCGGCCGCCTTCAGCGGCCAGGGCCTGGGCCAGGAACTGCACCTGGCCCTGATGCGGGTGGGCGAAGTCATCGTGGGCAGTACCATGGCGCTGCTGCAGACCGGGATCTATATCTGGCTGCTCAAGCGCAAGGAATCCGGCGATGCGCCCGCCTCCGGCACCTGAGGAAGCGGCGGCGCTGCTACGCGGCCCGCGCGTCCTGCTGCGGCGCTGGCGCGACAGCGACCGCCCGGCGCTGGCCACCATCCATGCCGACCCGCTGGCCATGCGGCACTTCCCGGGCGTGATGTCGGCGGCCGACAGCAATGCCCTGGCCGCGCGCCTGGAAGCACATTTTGCGCACCACGGCTTTGGCCCGTGGGCGCTGGAAATCCCTGGTGTGGTGGAGTTTGCTGGCTTCGTCGGCCTGCTCAAGGTGGCCTTCGAGAGCCACTTCACGCCGGCCGTCGAGATCGGCTGGCGACTGGCGCCCGCGCTTTGGGGCCAGGGCTATGCCACCGAGGCCGCGCAGTGTGCGCTGGCCTATGGCTTCACCCAGTTGGACCTGCCACAGATCGTCTCCTTCACGGTGCCGGCCAACCTGCGCTCGCTGGCGCTCATGCAAAGACTGGGCATGCACAGCGATTCCGGGGACGACTTCCAGCACCCTCGCCTTCCTGCGGGCCACCCCTTGCGGCTGCACCGGCTATACCGGCTCAACCGGCAGGAATGGCTGGCACGCCAGGCCGCATCCGGCAACGCCACCCAGGCTGGCGAATGACGAAAAAAAAGCAGGACCGAAGTCCTGCTTTTTCATTGACCCACGTGGTGATCAGTGCGTCACACGGGTAGTACGGCCATTGGACAGCAGACGCACGCGCTCGCCGATGCGGAAGGGCTCGTCGGCGTCCTGGGTGATGGCACGCAGCTCGCCATTGTCCAGGCGCACGGTGATTTCCAGGCCCGGACGGTTGTTCAGGTGCGCTTCGGCCTGGTTGCCCAGGACGCCACCGGCCAGGGCACCGACGATGCCGGCAGCCAGGGCACCATTGCCACCGCCAATGGTGGAACCGGCAGCAATACCACCCAGGGCCGCGCCACCCAGGGTACCGACGCCGGTCGAGCCCTTGTCGATGGTGACGTTGCGGATCGATTCGACCACGCCCATGCGCACGGTCTGCTCACCCTGCGCCTGGCGGGTGTTATAGACGCTGGCCGAGTTGGGGGTGACGGCGCAGCCAGCGACCAGGGAGCCCAGGGCTGCCATTACAAGCAATTTCTTCATACAAAAAACACTCCGACTGAGTTGACCCGTCGCCGGGCGACGTGGGGATCCATGCTTCCTCACGGGCTGCGCCATGATCGCGCTTTTTCCGTGCGGATAAATAATCCCTGACATCTTAATACAAAGCCGCCCCAATCCGGAAATCCGACGCTTGTGGCGTGCTTCTCTTTTCAATAAGCGATGTGCCAGCGCCGGTACAGGAAGGCCAGTACGAACAGCGGCCCCACCAGCAGGAAGCGCAGGTCCTCGAAGAAGGAGGGCTTCTTGCCCTCGATACGATGCCCGATGAACTGGCCGATCCAGGCCAGCACAAACACCACCGCAGACACCGGCAGGACCGCCCCGGCCGGCAAGCGCGCCAGCAAGACCAGCATCAGCGCCGCCATGGCCAGCATGCCCACTGCAAACGCCGGTGACAGGCGCAGGTAGTAGGCCAGCGACGCGGCCGCCACCACCAGGGCCAGGGCCGGCGAGACGGTCCAGCACAACCCCAGCAGCGAGAACACGATGGCCGGCACGCAGAGGCAATGGATGATCTCGTTCATGGGATGACGATGGCTCTGGGCGTAGCGCGCCAGCAATGCGTCAATGTGACGCTCGGGAAGGGGGGTGTGCATGCCGGCCTCCGGTCAGGTTGGATGAGATGGACGACGCCCGCTCAGCGACCACCCGAGACATCGATGAAGGTGCCGGTGGCATAGGAGGATTCCTCCGACAACAGCCACAGGATGGCATTGGCGACTTCCTCGGCGGTGCCGCCGCGCTTCATCGGGACGGCGTCCTTGAGGCGATCGACCCGGCCGGCCTCGCCGCCGCTGGCGTGGATGTCAGTATAGATCAGGCCCGGACGCACGGCGTTGACGCGAATGCCTTCGTTGGCCACTTCCTTGGCCAGGCCGATAGTGAAAGCGTCGATGGCGCCCTTGGAGGCGGCATAGTCGACATATTCGCCCGGCCCGCCCAGCTTGGCCGCCATTGACGACAGGTTGACGATGGCCCCACCCTGCCCGCCATGCCGGGTCGACATGCGTTTGACGGCCTCACGCGCGCACAACAGGCTGCCGGTGATGTTGGCGATGAGCACGCGGTTGATGCGCTCGGCGCTCATGGCATCCAGGCGCGACTGGTGGTCCAGGACGCCGGCATTGTTGACCAGGGCCGTGACTGGCCCCAGTTCGCGGTCGACGGTGGCAAACAACTGCACCACGTCTTCTTCGCGCGCCACGTCGCCGGCGACCGTGATGGCCCGACTGCCGGCCGCGCGGATCTCGGCGGCAACGGCGTCGGCGGCGTCCCGGTTGGCGACGTAGTTGACGGCCACGGCGTAACCGCGCTGCCCTGCCAGCCTTGCCGTGGCCGCGCCGATACCGCGACTGCCGCCTGTGACGATGATGACCTTCTCTGCCATGTCTAGTCTCCTTGGATGGAATTGCCGGGGCGCACGCGCGCCTCTGGTGATGGGGTAGCCGGATGATTCAGCTAAGATGTGCATTTTGCCGCAAGCCGGCTGCGTCTGCCGAAGCCTGCCCATTGTGCCTCGGAGGATAGGCCACAAGGCATGCTGCAATTTATTTCATCCTGCTATCCCATGTCACCACGCAAACCCGCCCCGGCAATATCGCCGGCCCCTCTGGCCTTCACGGCCAGCGATCCACTGCTGGCCAGCTTCCCGCCAGTGGTGGCGCGCGATACCCACACGCTCATCCTGGGCAGCCTGCCGGGGGCGGCGTCGCTGGCGATACGGCAGTACTACGGGCATCCGCGCAATGCATTCTGGAAGTTGGTGGGGAATGCGATTGGCGTTGAACTCGCTAGCTTGGACTATCCAACGCGGTTAACACGCTTGCTCACGCATCGCATCGGACTGTGGGACGTCATTGCCACGGCGCGGAGGACCGGCAGTCTTGACAGTGAAATTCGGGACCATTCCCAGAATGATCTTCTCGCTTTGATCGCTTCCTTGCCGGAATTGCACACGATCGCATTCAATGGCGGCACCGCTGCCAAGATCGGACTGAAGGCGTTGGGAGCGAGGGCAAACGACTTTCGGATAGTCCTCTTGCCATCGAGCAGCCCAGCGCATGCGTCGATGTCGTATGCGCAGAAACGGCTCGCGTGGTCGCAAGTCGGCGTGCCAGAGACATGACCATGATGCATGCCTGTGCGCATGCATACAGCCAGACCGGGTGCGTTTGCTCACGCACCGGCCTGGTACCACAGGCAGGCTACAGCGCCAGCTTGCCGATATCGCTATAAGCACGCTGCAACCACACCTTGACACGCTGGCGGTCCAGCAAACCCAGTGCGGCGCTGGTGCCGTCAGCATGATGGAGCGCAGCCCAGAAGCTGGCGCTTTGCCGGTCAATTTTCTGCATGGTGGCGTCCGGCAGACGGCGCAGGGAAATGATGCTGGCGCCCAGGCCTTGCGCACGCGCGCGCTCGCCGGAGGCTTCCAGGATGTCAAAGCGGTCGCCGCGCACTTCATTGAGCACCAGCACCAGCTTGAGGCGACCGCCGAACTGATCGAGCCATTGACGCAACAAGTCCACCGAATCACGGCCCGTGTCCATGACATGCCACCAGGTCAGCGTCACCCCTTGCTCTGCCGCAACCTCGAGCACACCGGCGTCTTCAAGCCAGCTAGCCACCGATTGTTGGGTCTGCGCCGCCAAGTCAACCAGTACGCGCTGCTGCGGGTCTTCCAGCGCGGCTTCGATCACCGTATCCAGGCTGTCATGCCGCTCCAGCACCACAGGCGTGGAAAATTGCGCATAGAAGCGCAATAGCGCACCGTGTGACTTGTCAGTATCGAAACCACGGAAAGGCATATTCGAATCAATGAAATACTGCGCCAGCACACGCGCGATCAGTGATTTTCCAACACCGCCTTTTTCACCACCAATGAAGTGGATGTCACTCATTTCCTGGAATCCTTTATCGTCGATTAAGTGTTACCCGAGCAAAGAGCATGCCATGCTGCCGTCCGATCAGCGCGACAATGCGAAATAAAAAATGGGTGAAAACCGCTACATCGGCAGGAAATCTGGTCGCAGCGCCAAGGGCGATGCCGAATTGATCCCCACATCGATGCGTTCTGGTGCCTCGTGGGCGACACCATCGGGCCAGGGCTGCGGGACTAGCGGAGCTAGGGCCTGTTCTCCATGACGGAAGCGGCCATTTTCGGCGCACTCTCATGCAGATCGTCGCCCATGGTGACGGTCGTTTTCACGAAAGCGCCGCATCAGCAAAAGCACCGTTCTGCACCAAAATTGGCGTCTCAAGCTGCATCCTTATCGTTCATTTCCGGAAAAACAGATAGTCGTAGAACTCCCCCGAGAACCCGCCATTGAAGATGAGGTATTCCAGCGCCTTCGCGAAGAACACGATGGCGCAGAACACGACGGCGAGCTTGAGGCAGAGGATGAGGTTCTTGAGCATGTCAAGAGTGTAATACTTCCCCTGCCGGCCGGGTGCAAGCTACGGATCACCCGCAGGTAAAAAACCGCCCGGCGCGAACCCGAGCGACCCATGAAAACGGTAGCACTCCCCTCAGAAGGCCGGCACCAGCGAGCCCCTGAACTCGCTCTCGATGAACTTGCGCACTTCGTCCGAGTGGTAGGCCGCGACCAGCTTCTTCACCCAGGGCTTGTCCTTGTCCTCGGGCCGGGTGGCGATGATGTTGGCGTAGCGGCCACGCGGATCTTCCACGGCGATGGTGTCCTTCTGCAGCGACAGGCCGGCCTTGAAGGCGTAGTCGTTGTTGATCGAGGCCGCCGCCAGGTCATCCAGCGAGCGTGGCAATTGCGCCGCATCCAGCTCCACCAGCTTGAGCTTGCGCGGATTGTCCACCACATCCAGCGGAGTGGCGTTGACGCCATTCTCGCCCACGCCCGGCTTGAGCTTGATCAGGCCGGCCTTCTGCAACAGCAGCAAGGCCCGATTGCCGTTGGAGGGATCATTCTGGATGCCGATGGCCGCGCCATTGGGCAGTTGATCGACCGACTTGAATTTGCGTGAATAGATGCCCAGCGGCGCCGTGATGGTCAGGCCCACCGGGACGATCTTGTAGCCACGCGCGGCGATCTGGCTCTCCAGGTAGGGACGATGCTGGAAGGCATTGGCATCCAGGTCGCCTGCGGCCAGTGCGGCATTGGGTTGCAGGTAGTCGCTGAAGACCACGGTCTGGATCTCCAGGCCATCGCGGGCGGCGACCTTCTTGACCACCTCGAAGATGGCTTCGGCACTACCGACCGAAATACCGACCTTGATCTTGTTTTTCTCTTGTGCGAAAGCGCCATGCGGCGCCAGTGCCAAGGCCAGGGCGCCAGCGGCGGCGACGCCCTTGATGAATGCTGCAAATGGCCTGTGAGCTCCGGGAATGATGAGGACAGCATGCTCACATGAGCTCAAGCGCGGCAGAAGGAATGAATCCGCATGTCGATATGCGCAAAGTGCCGCAAACCGGCGGCCAAGGCACCGGACAAGGTATCATTCGGCATCCGCAAGCGCCCCGCCTCCTCCTGGGGCCTTCGTCAGAATCGTTCACACCATGCTCATCAGAAGAAAATCCATCGAAGCCCAGGCCAATACCAAGGCCGGCCCCAACCGTCGCCGCCAGCAGATCGAAGCCGACACCAGCAAGCCCCGCAAGCCGAAGTACGCACCGGTGACGCTGTCTGAACTGGAAGGCGTGCGCTATCTGCATTTCGGTACCGAGTGGGTGCAAGGTGCCATGCGCATCCGCAAGCCGGACTGGATCGAGCTCGAATACGCCCAGCAAATGATGGCCTGGATGCTGTTCAACCGCGATCCGCGTCACATCGTGCAACTGGGCCTGGGGACGGGCGCGCTGACCAAGTTCAGCTATCGCCATTTCGCGCAGGCGCAGGTGACGGCGGTGGAATTGAACCCGGCCGTCATCAGCATCTGCCACAGCATGTTCAAGCTGCCCGAACCAGACGAACGTCTCATGCTCATCGAAAGCGATGCCATGGACTTCATCGTCCACGCCGCCACCCACGGCATCATCGATGCCCTGCAGGTCGACCTGTATGACGCCACGGCACGCGGACCGGTGCTGGACAGCCCCGAGTTCTACCAGGCCTGCTACGCCAGCCTGGCACCGGGTGGCATCATGACCGTCAACCTGTTCGGCGACCATCCCAGCTATGCCAGGAACCTGCGGGCCATGGAGTTCGCCTTCGACAGCGTGGTCTCCCTGCCCGAGGTCCATGACGGTAACGTGGTGGCGCTGGCGTTCAAGGGCGAGCCCGAGTTCGACTTCCCGGAACTGTATGCGCGGGCTGCCCTGATCGAAAGCCAGACCAGGCTGCCGGCGAAGTCCTGGGTGAATGGCATCAAGGCCGCGCTGTAACTACCCGAACTGGACAATAAGCCACAGGAGACGCGGCTTTCCCAGGTGGGCTGGGTGAATGGATAAAATATTTTCATCTTTTTCACAGAAAATGCTTGCACTGCCCTATGGCCCCACCTATAATGCGCTCTCTCTTGCAGCACACAGCAACAACAAGTGCAGCAACGGGGCGTTAGCTCAGTTGGTAGAGCAGCGGACTCTTAATCCGTAGGTCCACAGTTCGAATCTGTGACGCCCCACCAAATTTCAAAAGGCCTCCTGAAACAGAGGCCTTTTTCACTTCCCAGTCTTCCTGGTCTTGCCAGGTGTGACCAAGGGGCGTTAGCTCAGTTGGTAGAGCAGCGGACTCTTAATCCGTAGGTCCACAGTTCGAATCTGTGACGCCCCACCAGACGCAGCAAGAAAAAAAGCACCGCGAGAAATCGCGGTGCTTTTTTTCTTTCCGGGCCCAAGCATCGCGTCCGGCTCACGTCACCTGCTCGGACCCACCTTCTTCCGGCGCGGAAGAGGCCGGCTCACCCGCCATGTCATCCTGCCGCAGCTCGGACGACGCCGACTTGGGCCGTCGCCCCGGCTTGCCGCGCTTGGCTTCCCGGACCGCATAGAAATCGCGCTTCTTGCGGCTGGCCAGGGACATGCGCGCCATGCCATCCAGCAATTGCACCAGCGCATTGCGCGTCGGTACATCGACACAGCGATAACTGGCGATCAGCTCGCTTTCCTCTGCGGAAGGGGCCGCACCCCGCATCCCGGTCAACACATAGGTGACATCGATGCCGATGGCGGTGAGGCCATGCAAGTAGTAGGCGTCCGGGGCCGTCTCGCCGATCTCGTACTTGATCTGGGTACGGGCGGTGATCTCGAGTTCGTCGGCCACCGATTTCTGGGTATGACCGCAACGGCTGCGTTCTTTTGCCAGCCGATCACCAAGTATTGTCAAATATTCACTTTTATTCGATGACATCTGAAACCGACCTCTCCTAGAATGTTTCTCTCGGACCAACAAGCGAGGAGACATCTTATGGCAGCCAAGCAACAAACCGAACGCAAGCCCGCAAATGGGGTGGCACGTCTGGTTAATTTTCGACTTTCCAAAGCGGAACTGGATGAGGCCAACCACTATGCGAAACAAACTTACCGATCTAGGGCACTTTTCGTTCGACTGATGTATTTGCGCGGTCTGCACGCCTATCGGCACGACCTGGACGAGAAGTAAAACTGAAGAAACACGCGAGCAGCCGCTAGCCAGGCATCGCCGAACAAGCTGCTACCCGACGCGCCAGGAAATCGCTGACGGCCAGCAGGACCTGTTCCGGTTGCTCGCGGTGCGGCACGTGCCCGCATTGCGATAGCACCCGGTATTCGCGCGGCCCGCCTCCGCTCCCTCCTTGCCCTCCGGCCTGGCGGACGATGCGGCGGGGATGTGCCAGCGAGCCAAACTCATCCTGATCGCCATGCAGGGCCAGGACCGGACAGTGTACGTGGGCCAGCGCGGCATCCAGCGACCAGTTGGCGAATCCGGGCTGCAGCCAGGTATCGATCCAGGCGTCGAGCACCCACCGCGCCTTCTGCGCGTCGTTGCCGTGATATCTCGCCAGCCGCATTACCTGGGCCGGATCGGCAAAGCTGTCGCGCGCGGCGCGTATGCCCTCCAGCGTGCGTTCCTCGACGAAGGCCTGGGCCGATTCGGTGACCACGGCCACGACCTGTTGCGGCAGCTGCGCGGCGGCCGAGATCGCCATGCCGCCGCCCACGCTGTGGCCGAACAACACCACCGGCCCCAGTGCCAGTTGCTGCAATACCGCCAACAGCCAGGGCCGGGCTTCGGCGGCAATGAAATCGGCAGGCAGGCGGTCATGGCGCGCCTGCGAAGCCCCAAAGCCATAGCGGTCATAGGCGACCACCGCACAGCCGGTGCGCGCCGACAATAGCGCCGGGAATTCCCGCCACAAGGCCACCCCACCCAGCGACTCGTGCATCAGCACGATGGCCGGGCGGTCCGGGCGGCACTGTCCCCACAGGCTGGCTTGCAGGGTGATGCCATCGACGTCGACCCGGTATGGTTGCGGCACATCCATCCACACTCCTTCGCATAAGAAAAGGCGCACCCGAGGGTGCGCCTTAATCAGCATTCAAGAGGTATGTCTCCCCCTTAATATACCGGACACGCTATCTGCCAACACGACGTGCGAGCCCAAGTATGAGGCCAGGCACATGACCGATAGCAGGCCTTCCCAAGCCATCAGTGATGCGCACCACCGCCCAGGTAGGCGGCTTTCACCGCCGGGTCGTTCTGCAGCTTGTCAGCGGGACCATGTACGGAGATCTTGCCATTCTCCAGCACATATCCGTAATCCGCAACATTCAGTGCAGCCGCGGCGAACTGTTCCACCAGCAGCATGGTCACGCCCTGCTCCTTCAGGCGCAGGATGATGCGAAACACTTCATCGACCAGGATGGGCGCCAGGCCCATCGAGGGCTCATCCAGCAGGATCACTTCCGGATTGAGCATGACGGCACGCGCCATGGCCAGCATCTGCTGCTCGCCGCCCGAGAGCGTCCCGGCCAGCTGGGTCTGGCGCTCCTTCAGGCGCGGGAACAGCTCCAGCGCGCGCTCCAGGTCATGGGCGATATCCCCCTTGGGACGAGCCCGGGTAAAGCGCGGGAAGGCCCCCAGCAACAGGTTGTCAGTCACGCTCATGGTGGCGAAGACGCGCCGGCCTTCAGGCGAATGCGCCAGGCCGAAGCGGGCGATCTTGTGTGAATCCAGGCCGGTGATGTTCTTGCCGCCGAGCGTGACTTCCCCGCCCTTCGGTTTGAGCATGCCCGAGATGGCGCGCATGGTGGTGGTCTTGCCGGCGCCGTTGGAGCCGATCAGGGTCACGACCTTGCCCTTGGGGACGTCCATCGAGATGCCGTGCAGCACCTCGACCTTGCCGTAGGCGGCGTGCAGGTTGGAAATAGTCAGCATGTTCAGGCTCCCGCGGGGCTGGATGTATTGTCATGGGCATCGCCCGCGCCACTACCGAGGTAGGCTTCGATGACCTTGGGGTCGGCCTGGACCTGGGCCGGCTTGCCTTCGGCGATCTTCTGGCCGAAATCGAGCACGGTGACGGTATCGCAGATCGACATGACCACGTCCATGTGGTGTTCGATCAGGATGATGGTGATGCCGGCTTCGCGGATCTTGCGGATGATGGCGACGAGCTCCTTGATGTCGGGCGCGGTCAGGCCGGCGGCCGGTTCGTCCAGCAGCAACAGGCTCGGGTTCAGGCCCAGTGCGCGGCCGATTTCCAGCAGGCGCTGCTTGCCATAGGGCAGGTTGCGCGCTTCCTCGTTGGCCAGGTTGGCCAGGCCGACGAACTCCAGGATGGCGGCGGCGCGTTCGCGGGCGGCCTGCTCTTCCCGGGTATAGCGGGGCGAGTTGAGCATCACGTCGACGACGTTGCTGTTGAAGGTGTGATGCAGGCCCACCAGCACGTTCTCGGTGGCCGTCATCTCACCGAACAGCTGCACGTTCTGGAAGGTCCGTGCCACGCCCCCCAGGGCAATGGCCGAGGGCGTCGTGCCGGAGATCTGGCGGCCATCGTATTCCACCGCACCATCGGTGGGACGATAGATGCCGGTCAGCACGTTCATCATGGTGCTCTTGCCCGAGCCGTTGGGGCCGATCAGGCCGTGTACGGTTCCCTTGCGCACATCCAGATCGACGCGGTTGAGCGCCTTCAGGCCGCCGAACTGCATCAGGATCTGGTTGACCTTCAGGAGCGTCGCGCCGGCATCCTTGACCGAATCGGTGGTGATGACGGCACGCTCCTTGTCGCCCGCGATCTGCTGGGCCACCGGCACGTGCCTGGTCAGCATGCGGCCGAACAGGCTGCGGCAGAAGCCGACGATGCCATCCTGCAGGTAGTAGACCACGAACAGGGTCATCAGGCCGAAGATGGTCAGGCGCCAGTCGGTGATGTTCTCCAGCTTGTAGGAGAAGGCCGCCATGGCCACCGTGGCCACCACCGGTACGGCCACGCCGCGCGCGGTCTTGGTCTTGCGGCTCACCTGCACGGCGGCACCGACGACCACGATCAGGGCCAGGGCCGTGGCGATTTGGCGGAACAGCTCGATGTCCGACAGCAGGCTGGGCAGCATCACCACGATCAGGGCGCCAATAAGCGAACCGATACGCGACTTGCGCCCGCCCATGATCACCGCCAGCAGGAACATGATGGTCAGCTCGAAGTTGTAGGTATTGGGCGAGATGTACTCTTCCGAATACGCATACAGGGCACCCGAGAGACCTGCCAGCGCCGCGCTGATGATGAAGGCATAGACCTTGTAGCGATACACCGATACGCCCATGCAGTCCGAGGCGATGGGACTGTCGCGCAGCGCCTGGAAAGCCCGTCCCAGGTTGGACTTGAGGATGCGATGCACCACCAGCATGGCCACCACGGTGAGTGCTGCCACGACATAGAAGAACTGCACTTCGCTCATCTTCTCGCCGCCGATCATCGGCTTGGCCAGCTTGATCCCCAGCGGACCTTCGGTGAGGAAGGTCATCTCGTTGATCAGGATCTGGATGATGGTGCCGAAGGCCAGCGTCACCATGGCCAGGTAAGGACCGGTCACGCGCAGCGCCGGCAGCGCCAGGATGGCGCCGAACACCGCCGTCACCGCGATGGCCGCCGGAATGGTCAGGAAGATCGGCAGGCCCAGCTTGAAGAACAGCACGCCGGCCGCGTAGGAGCCGATGCCGAACAGGCCGGCATGGCCCAGCGAGACCTGGCCGGTATAGCCGACCACGATGTCCAGCCCGAACAGCAGGATCGCATAGATGAGGATGGTTTCGACCAGGTGCAGGTAATACGGGTTGTGCACCACCATGGGAATACCGGCCAGGGCGACGATGCCCAGCAGGGATAGCAGCAATAGTTTCTTGTTCATGGCGTCAGACCTTCTTGATCGCAGTTTTGCCGAACAGGCCTGCAGGTTTGATGGCCAGTACCAGCAGCAGCAGCACCAGCCCCGGGACTTCCTTGTAGCCGGTCGAGATGTAGAAGCCGGTCAGGGTCTCGGCCACGCCCAGGATCAGGCCACCGACGATGGCCCCCATGCCCGAGGTCAGCCCGCCGATGATGGCCACCGCAAAGGCCTTCAGACCCAGCGCCGCGCCCATGGTGGCGCCGGTCAGCGTCAGCGGCGCCACCAGCACGCCGGCAAAGGCTGCCGTGGCCGACGACAGCGCATAGGAGAAGGTGATCACCATGCTGGTATTGATGCCCATCAGGCCCGCCGCATCGCGGTCATTGGAGGTGGCCACCACGGCCTTGCCGTAGATGGACTTGCGGTTGAACAGTTCGACCGCGGCCATGATCACCAGGGCCCCCACCACCACCAGCACCTGCATGGGTTGCACATTGGCGCCCAGGATCTGGAAAGGCGTGCCCGAGATCGGCGAGGGGAACGGCATGTCATCCTTGCCCCAGATGTTCTCGGCGACGTTCTTGAAGATGATGGCCAGCGCGATGGTGGACATGATCCAGCCGAATTCGGACTTGATCTTGATGGCCGGACGCACGCCTATCCATTCGACGAACATGCCTTGCAGCGCGCCGAAGACCAGGACGATGGGAATCATCAGCCAGTAGTTGAGGTAAGGTCCGCCGTGGATATTGCCCACGACCGACAGGCCCACCAGCGCGCCCAGCATCAGGGCTTCACCCTGGCCGAAATTGAGCGTGCCGGAAGTGGCAAAGGTCAGTTGGTAACCGAAGGCGATCACGGCATAGATCATGCCGAGCGCGATCCCGGAGAAGACCAGTTGTAAGAGGATGTCCATTGTGTTTCCCAAGAAGCGGCTACCGCCGGGTGGCGGCATGGAGCTGCGACGACGCCGCGGTGCCGAGAGTCGGACCGTTAGGAATTCGTCAACAGTTCGTGTAAAAAAGGCCAGCCCCCGGATCGCAAGGACTGGCCTCTTCGACTACTGTGCGTGAAGTCGGCGTCGAATCTTATTTGCCGAGGACGACGCGGCCGTTCTTGACCTCGCCGATCACCACGTTGGCCGGCTTGATGGCTTCGTGATCGTCGTGGGTGAACGGCTTGTCATAGGTGGTGACCACGCCTTCGACCTTGGTGTTCAGGTTTTCCAGTGCGGCACGGACCTTGTCGCCATCGGTGGAGCCAGCCTGCTTGATGGCGGCGGCCAGCAGCAGGATGGAGTCATAGCCTTGGGCAGCGGACACGGCCGAGGGCATGCGATCGACCTTGTAGGCCTTCTGGTAAGCCTCGATGAAGGCCTTGCGCTTGGGGGTGTTGCCGTCCTGGATGAAGGTCTGCGGCATGCGGGCGCCGTTGCCGTTCTTGCCGGAGTTGTCGATGAAGTTACCCATGGACAGCGGCCAGCTGCCGATGATGGGCACGTGCCAGTTCAACTTTTCCATGCCGTTGGCGATCTGCGCCAGTTCCGGGCCGATGCCGTAGGTCAGCACGGCCTGGGCGCCACCCTGCTTGGACTTGAGCAACTGGGCCGTCATGTCCACGTCCTTGATGTTGTACTTCTCGACGGCCACCGGGGTGACCTTCTTGTCGGCCAGCACCTTCTCCAGGTCTTCGCGGCCGAGCTGGCCGTAGTTGGTGGAGTCGGCCAGGATGGCGACCTTGGTGAATTTCTGCTTGTCGACAGCCTCATCGGCGATCATCTTGGCCTGGATCTTGTCGGCGGCCGAGGTGCGGAAGACGTAGTTGTCCTTGTCCTTCTCGAACTGCTTGGTGATCACGGTGCCGGTGGCGACGTTGTTGATCACGGGGATCTTGGCTTCCTGATAGAAGCGTTGCGAGGCCAGGGCTACGCCGGTGTTGATGAAGCCGACGGTGGCAACCACCTTTTCCTTGTTGATCAGTTCCTGGGCGATCTGCACGCCACGCTCGTTCTTGGCTTCGTCGTCGCGCTCCACCACTTGCAGCTGGCGGCCCAGCACGCCGCCGGCGGCGTTGATCTCGGCCACGGCCAGCTTGACGCCGTCACGCATGGACACGCCCATGGGGGCGGAACCGCCGGTGTAGGGACCGGACACGCCGATCTTGATGGGATCTGCCGCTTGCGAAGACATCGCCAGCGTCATCAGGGCTGCGGCCACGAAGGCCTGGGTCTTGTAGGTCATTGTCATCCTCCAGTATGTAGTTGTCGGCTGGCCCATCGGGGATGGTCCAAGCTCTTTGGAACCCGCTCAGGTACGAAACGAATTCGCGGCTCCCTCCGCTCTGTGGCGGATCCTTGCGGGAGTGTCGGGCCGATTCTGTCGCAGTTTCCTTGCGCCAAACTTACAAGCCTGTCAGCAAGTGTCGCAGCGAATCAGGCAGCGCCGTGGACTTCTCTTTCTTGAAATCAACCCAGACGATCTTTGCGCTGCCGTCAGCATAAATGATCTGCTCATCGCCAGCGTCGCGGATGACATACGTAGTTTCCACACTCGTGCGCCCCAGATGGCCGGCGAACATCTGGACCACGATACTGGCCGGATACTTCATCTGGCGGCGGAAATTGCAGTGCGCATTGACGATCACAGGCCCCTCTTCCCCGGCGATGGTGGGGCCGAAGACCTCTTCCAGCCACTCGATGCGGCACTGCTCCATGAAGCGGAAATAGATGGTGTTGTTGACATGGCCGAAGGCATCCATGTCCCCCCAGCGGATGGTCTGCCGGGAGATGTACAACGACTTGTGCGCCTGTTCGCTATGACTGCTCATGTGGGTCCTTTCCCTGTTTGATTCATCAATGACTGCAATTCTTTTCATGCGGGTGATGTGCTTGGCGGCGTGCTCCCGATGCATTTTTCAACACGTCTTGCTGCGCTGCATAACATCGGGTTATCAATACAAGCCAATACGGTATGAGGCTGTTTTGGCAAAATCCAATAGAATACGCGGCATTCCCCGCAGCCCGTCGACGCCGCATCCTGCACTGCGCGCAGCACCGGGCTTCCGTTGAGAACGCATAAAAATGACGCTAAAAACCTCATGACCACTAGCGTTCCTTCGAAAAATACTTAACAATAGCACGATCGTTCGAAAAACAGGCAGTTCACATAACACGGGACACCCATGACCTCATCTCAAGACTTGCTAGATCAATACGGCCCACGCGAATCCATGGAATATGACGTGGTGGTCGTCGGCGGAGGCCCGGCCGGCCTGTCGGCGGCCATTCGCCTCAAACAGCTGGCGGCTCAGCAAGGCCGGGAGGTGTCAGTCTGCGTGCTGGAAAAAGGCAGCGAAATCGGCGCCCACATCCTCTCCGGCGCGGTCATGGACCCGCGCGCCCTGAGCGAACTGATCCCCGACTGGAAGGCGCAAGGCGCGCCGCTGGAGACACCGGTGAGCGAAGACCGCTTCCTGTTCCTCTCCGCCACCAAGGCCTACAAGACACCCAACTGGCTGCTGCCCAACTGCTTCCAGAACCATGGCAACTATGTGATCTCACTGTCCAACGTCACCCGCTGGCTGGGCCAGCAGGCCGAGGCGCTG